>Ga0068859_100001023_pt1 | contig 28670 bp, 25 predicted proteins | sample KBSSwiS22_FD_66585 | JGI IMG/M metagenome (GOLD analysis project Ga0068859, IMG submission 66585) | Switchgrass rhizosphere microbial communities from Kellogg Biological Station, Michigan, USA - KBS Switchgrass S2-2 | ecosystem: Host-associated > Plants > Roots > Rhizosphere > Soil ...
CAAGAACTACATCGCCCACATGCTGCACAAGGTGATCGACACGGCCCTGCAGATCCACGGCTCGCTGGGCTACACCCACGATACGCCGCTGGCCCATTGGTACGCGACGGCGCGCGCCAACCGGCTCGTGGACGGGCCGGACGAGGTGCATTGCTGGAAGGTGGGCAAGAACGTGCTGGACACGTTCAAGCGCACCGGCAGCACCGCCCTGGCCGCCGGTGGCGACCTGGTATGAGCGGCGCAAGTGGGTCCGCTCATGGCGGCCCCCCAGGAGGGCGATGGCATGGATGAGCAGGCGGTGGATCCGGCCGTGGCCGACCTCGTGCCGGCCGAGCCCTTCTGCGCCTGGGCCGACAAGGCCGCGCCGCACCTGGGCGTCGGCCCGCTCCGCCTTTCGGTGCTCGCCGGCGGCAGCGCCAATCTCGTCTGCAAGGTCACGCGGGGCGGCGAGGCCATGGTCCTGCGTCGGCCGCCGCGCGCGCCGCGGCCGGACAGCTTCAAGATCATCCAGCGCGAGGCGCGGCTGCTGGGCGCGTTGAAGGACAGCGACGTGCCGCACCCTCGGCTGCAGGCGGCCTGCTCCGATCTCGAGGTGCTGGGCGCGCCCTTTTACCTGATGGCCTGGGTCGACGGCTGGCTCGGGCACGGCCTTCCGCAGAACCCGCCGCCTTACGACAAGCCCGGCGAGCCGCTGAGGACGCTTCCCTTCGCGCTGATCGACGGGATCATCGCGCTGTCGAAGGTGGACCATAAGACGGTGGGGCTGTCGGATTTCGGCAAGCCGGAGGGCTTTCTCGCCCGGCAGGCCGATCGCTGGAAGTCCCAGCTCGAATCCTATCGCGACGCCGAAGGCTATGAGGGCCGCGACATCCCGGGGCTGGCCTACGCCGGCGACTGGCTCAGGGCGAACGTGCCGGAAATGTCGCCGGCCAGCTTGATCCATGGCGACTACAGCCTGGCCAACGCCATGTTCCAGTGGGGCGCGCCGCCGAGGCTGGCGGCGATGATCGACTGGGAGCTGGCGACTGTCGCCGATCCCCTGCTCGACCTCGGGTGGGTGCTCTACGGCTATCGCGGCCGCGACGACGCCGAGCCGCCGGCCGGCTATTTCGACCCGACGCCCTATGCGTATCGAGAGGAGCTGCGCGACTACTACGCCGAGGCGACCGGCCGGGACGTCAGTAATCTCGCCTATTACATGATCCTTTCGCAGTACAAGCTCGCAGTGATCATGGAGCGCCAGGTGGCGCGCGCGGCGGCGGGCAAGCAAAGCCGCGAAAGCGGCGAGCGCGCCGCCGCGTTCGTCCTGCGGCTGGCGCGCCGCGCGGCCAGCATGACGCGCGAAACCTCCTGATGCGGTCCAATGGCCGCCGGACGACTCTCAGGAATGGAAGGCCGCCCCGCCCGGAGCGGAGACTACCACAATGCCGAATAGGCGGGGAGCGCGCTGGAAGCCGCGGTCTGCCCGCCTAAGACCTCGCGGCGGAACGCAGCGTCCCGTCGCGGTCACCGCGGCTGGCTTGCGCCCATGCCGAATTGGCGTTCGAGTCGGGCGATGACGATGTCGCCCTCGCCAAGGCCGCTTCGCGGCTCATCCCAATGGCGTGGCTCCCGAATTTCGGAGAGATGAGCGGCGATTTCCTCAGGGGAGGGCGTGCGCCCCGGAGCCGACGCCCAGCCGTCCACCACCCCGGTGAAGACACGGCCGTAGTGTCCGCGGAGCACTGAGAACACTTCGCCGCTGATGTCGCACTGGCGGCTGACCAGCCACGCGACCAGTACAGCGGCATATTCGGGAGCGTTGGCGCCGGGAAACTTGTGGCTTCGAGCGAGAATGGCGTCGATGAAGTCCTTGTCCACCCGATCTTCACTAGGCGCGCCCATGCGGCTCCCAGAGGCGTTGGGCATGATGCAATTCACGCAAATTCCGACGGGGGCCTCCTGTACGAGGACCCGCATGAGGCCAATGACGCCCATCTTGGCGGCGCCGTAGTTGGCGCGATACGGATTGCCGAAGACGCCGGACTGCGACGAGGTGAACAAGATCCGCCCATAGCCCTGCCGCTTCATCAGGCGATAGGCGGGTTGAGTGACGAAGAAGGCGCCCTTCAGGTGAACGCCAAGCACGGAGTCTATGTCCGTCTCGCTCAAATCCTCGAAGAGGGCGTTACACTGGTTGCCGGCGTTGTTGATCACGATGTCCACGCGCCCGAAGGCGTCCAAGGCGGTGCGGGTGATCGCCTCGCCGCCCGCCTTCGTGGCGACGTCGTCGCAATTTGCGACCGCCTTGCCGCCGCGTGAGCGAATCTCATCGACGACCGCGGCGGCGAGGTCGAGACTAGGTCCTTCCCCGCGCGTATTCCCGCCGAGGTCGTTGACGACCACTGCGGCGCCGCGCTCCGCGAGGGCCAGCGCGTAGGCCTTGCCCAAGCCGCCGGCGGCTCCGGTGATGACTGCGACTTGGCCCGTCAGGTCGATTTGCTCGCGCACGATGTCTCCGGTCCTATCCGACAGCCATTGGCCTCTATATAGAAAGTGTCCGCAAAGTATTAGGCGCGCGTCGTTACGGCCGACCGGCTGAGGGCCTGATCAACCGAACATGTTTTCACCATCCCAAAGCTGAATATGCGGTCGCACGTTCGTTGGCTGGAATGGGTTGCGAGTCGTCCGGCCAAACCAAGTCGGCTGCGGTCCGCGACTGGGTCGACAGTCCGCCCAGTTCGCTCTGCAACCCGACCAGTCGGTAAGTCCAGTAGTGCAGAGGATGTTCAAGCGTGATGCCGAGCGCGCCGTTGAACTGGTGCAGGTCCTCGATAACCTCCCCAAGAAAGCGCTGGACGTAAGTCGCGGACAAGGACGCGGTCAACGCGTCCCCTTTCCAGGCGGCCTCAAGCGCGAGGAAGCGCGCGCCCTCGGCGTGAACGGCCGCTTTGGCGATGCGATGCTGCACCGCTTGGAACGCCCCGATCGGCTGGTTGAATTGGCGCCTTTGCTTGACGTACTCGGCGGTGAATTCCACCGCGGACGCCATCGCCGCGGCGGCGTCCAGCGCCATCGCCACCTGACTCCACTGTTTGAGCGCCTGGGTCTGCGCCTGATCCAGACGGCGCGCGCCGGCGAAGTCCGGCGCCTCGATGAAGCGGCCGTAGGGATAGGCCAGGATCGCCGGAGCGGTCTGCACCTTGTCCGGATCCACGGCGATCAGATAGGCGGCGTCACCGTCCTGGATAAATGCGTGCCGGGCGACCGACAGGAAGCGAGCCGGTCTGCGCCAGGTCTCCACGAGCGAAATCGGGCCCTCGACGGTTTCGCCTAGCACGGCTGGCGCGACGACTAGGCTGGCGGAGGCTTCAGCCAGCGCGGGGACGCGGCCGAGCGTTTCGACGACGAGGGCGGCTTCGAGGGGGCCGTAGCCCTCCTGCAATTGGATGCTGGCGAATTCCGCGTTGGCGATCCGCCTCTGGAGCTCGACGGAGTAGGCGGTGAACAGGCCCTGCCGGGGCGCTTCTCTCAGGTCGGCGGTCATCTGCTCCGCGGCCTCGACCAGCGCTCGCTGATCGGCGTTCAGTCGCATGTCCATGGTCTTACTTCATGCTCGGCAGGTGGAGCCCGTCGCGGGCGATCAGGTTGAGCTGGACCTCGGCCGAGCCGGCGGCGATGCCGACCGTCGCGGCGGAGGCGTACTCGAACTGCAGTTGGCCGTCGCCGTCGTCGAACAGCGCCTCCGGCGTGAATTCGGCCACGAACGCGCCGGCGGCCTTGTCCGCCTCGTACATGGCGTAACGGGCGATGCTGGTCTCCGCCCCAGCCTGCAGACCCTTGGCTCGTCCATCGATCACCACATAGGCCAGCAGGCGGGCCGCCCGGGCGAGGGCGAGCGCGGTCGCCGCGCGCGATCGTACGATCGGATCGGAGAACGCGCTGCGGCGACGCAACGCCGCCACCGCCTTGAGCACCGTTCGCCGCGCCGCCTCGTAGCGGGCCGCGCCGACGCGTTCGAAGTGGAGCGCGGCGCGCACCACAGCCCAACCCTTGCCTTCCTCGCCAAGCCGCGCGGATTCCGGCGCGAAGACGTTGGTGAAGAACACCTCGTGGATGTCGCCCTCGCCGACCACCGAGCCGATCGGCCGCACGTCGATACCCGGCGTCTTCATGTCCAGCAGGAAGATCGTGATTCCGGCGTGCTTGGCCCCCTCGGTCCGCGTGAGCAGGAAACAAAAGTCCGCGGAGTGGGCGTAGCTCGTCCAGATCTTGGAGCCGTTGATCAGGTAGCCTCCCTCCACCGGCTCGGCGCGAGTCCGCAGCGAGGCGAGGTCAGAGCCCGCCGAAGGTTCGGAAAATCCCTGGCACCAGAGCACCTCGCCACGCGCGATCTTGCCCAGGTGGAATTCCTTCTGCTCGGGCGTGCCATGCGCGATGAGCGTCGGGGCGATCCAGTTCGTGCCCATGTAGCCGGAACTGCGAGGGTCGCCGATGCTCCACATCTCCTCGCTGAGGATGATGTGCTCCCAGGGCGTACCGTCCTCGCCGCCGTATGTCTTGGGCCAGTGACGGGTGAGGAGACCCGCCTTGGCCATCTTCGGACAGAACTCGCGGGCGTAGTCCATTTGCGCATGCGAACCCGGACCGTGTCGGGCGATTTCAGACCAGTCGTCCGGCAGCGTCCTGTCCAGAAATCCCACCAGGCGGTCGCGAAACGCCGCCTCGTCCTCTGACCACCCGAATTCCATCGCTACCTCCCGTCATGCTCCACCGAGGCTATAGCGTCGTCGGCGCGGACGCCCGTTCGAATTCCAGGCGTGAACGTGATTGGCAGGTGTTCGAGCCCGTTCACGATCCCGAGCCCCTGCGGCCGCACGATTCCTGTCTCGATCACGCTGTAGTCCGCAATGCGCTGGAGGATCTGTCTCAGCGACGCACGCATCTCCACCCGGGCCACATTCAAGCCGAGGCACAGGTGCGCGCCGACCCCGAAGGCGACGTGGCGGTTGTTGGGGCGGTCGAACTTGACCTCGTGCGGGTCTGGGAACGCCTCGGGGTCGTGGTTGGCCGCCGCCCAGGCCAGGAAGACCTTCTCGCCCTTGCCGATCTGCGCGCCGCCGATCTCCGTGTCCCTGGTGGCGGTCCGGAACAGGCCCTGCTGGGGCGTGACCCAACGCAGGTACTCCTCCACCGCCGCGTCGATCAGCGCCGGATTGTCGATCAGCTCCTGCCGTTTGTCGCGGTGGTTGTGCAGGTGCAGCAGGCTGTTGCCGATCAGCGCCATCGTGGTGTCGAAGCCGCCGTCCAGCAGCAGCTCCATGATCGCCTGCACTTCCTCGTGCGTCAGCTTGCGCCCGTCGATCTCCACCTGCAGCAGGTAGGGCAGGACCTTCTCGTCGGCCGAGTAGCGTGGCGATTTGCGTTGGCGCTCGATCTCTTCGGAAAGCATGCGCGACGTGTCGGCGCGGCTGATCATCCGCGTCTCGTCGCCGATCTGGCGGCCGATGCCGGCGATCACGGGAATCGAATACTCCCACCACTGCTCCCGCGGCAGGCCGGTCACGTGCATGATGAAGCCGGCGGTCAGCGGGTGGCTGAGGTCCGTCTGTATGTCGGCCCGGCCCTCCTCGATGAACTTGTCGATCAGCTCGGCGACGAAGGCGTCGACCCAGGGCTCCAGCGCCTTGAGCCAGCTTGCCCGGAAGTACCGCATCAGGATGTTGCGGTACTTGAAGGACTGGGGCGGATCGATGCTGATTGGCAGGCGCAGCAGTTCGGTGGACGGCAGGCCCGGGAGCGTGATCCCCGGCTCGCTTGAGAAGGTCGCGTCGTCACGCGCCGCGGCCACGACGTCCTCGTACCGCGTCAGGACCACATAGCCGCCCCACTCGTCGGAGCGCGCCACCGGGCAGCGCGCGCGCAGGTCGTCGAAGATCACCTCGCGGTTTGTCCCGAACTCAGGTCGGTGATGATCGAAATGGGCGTTGAACGTAGCCGGATCGAATGGGCATTTACGGGTCACGGGTCGCCTCGTCGGCTCAGAACGGGATGTAGACATTCTTCAGCTGCAGGAATTCTTCTAGCCCGGCGCGGCCGCCCTCCCGGCCGAAACCGGACTGCTTGTAGCCGCCGAAGGGCGTGTTCGGGGCCATCGGCACGCCGGAGTTCACGGACACCGCCCCGGCCTTCAGGCCTCGCGCCATGCGGTGGGCCCGGGCCAGGTTCTGCGTGTGTACATAGGCGCCGAGGCCGTAGACCGAATCGTTGGCCTTCTGCAGCGCCTCGGCCTCGTCCGTGAAGCGGCTGATGGTCAGGACCGGGCCGAAAATCTCCTCGCGCGCCAGCGAGCTGTCGTGCGGCACGTCGGCGAACACGGTGGGAGCGATGAAATTGCCGGCCTCCAAGGCGCCGCCGAGCTTCTGGCCCCCGGTCACCACCCGGCCCATGTTCTGGGCCTTGGCGTTGTCGATGACCCCGAGGATGCGCCTGGTCGCAGCCTGGGTGATGACTGGGCCGACGAAAGTCTTGGGATCGAGCGGGTCGCCGACGGCGAAGCTCTCCACGACCGCTTTCACGCGCTCGACAAACGCGTCGTAGATGGTGTCGTGAACATAGGCCCGCGTGGGCAGGACGCAGCCTTGTCCGGCGAGGACCGCGCAGCCTTGGATCCCGGCCATCTGCGCGGCGGCGTCCAGATCCGCGTCCTCGAAGATGATGTTGGCGGACTTGCCGCCGAGTTCGAGGGCCATGGGCTTCAGGTGGTCGGCGCAGTTGCGCATGACGATCTTGGCCACCTGGCCGCCGCCGGTGAAGCTGATCTTGGCCACATGCCGGTTGGCCACCAACGCATCGCCGGCCTCGGCGTCGCCGGGCACGACGTTGAAGGTCCCCTCGGGTAGACCGGCTTCCAGGGCCAGCTCCGCCAGACGCAGCGCGACGAAGGGGGTCAGCGTCGGCGGCTTGAGGATGACCGCATTGCCGGCGGCCAGGGCCGGAGCGACCTTCATGGCGCTGGCCACCATGGGCGAATTCCAGGGGATGATCAGGCCCACCACGCCAAACGGCTCGTGCAGGGTGTAGTTCAGGCCCGCCGCGCCGGTGGGCTCGACCACCTCGCCGGTGATCTTGTCGGCTGAGCTTGCATAGTAGCGGTACCAGCGCAGGCCGAGTGCGATCCCGCCGCCCAGCATGGTCGGCAAGCCGCTTTCCAGAGCGGCCAGGCCGATGAATTCCGGGGCGTTCGCCTCGATCAGATCCGCCCACCTACCGAGGATGTCGCGACGCCGGTCCGCGGGGACGGCCTGCCACGCGGCCTGGCCTTTGACGGCGGCCTCGGCCGCCGCATCGACCTCCCGGGCTCCGGCGACGGAAATCTCAGCCTGAGGCGCGTTGGTGGCGGGGTTCAGATGCCGCGACTTGCCGAGCGAGGTCTCGGCGACCCACTTGCCGCCGATGAGCGGCGCGGTGCGGCGGATATCCACAAGGGGCACGGACTTCTCCCTAGGCGAGCAGAATGATCGATTAGAATGGTGCACTCAATAGACGCCAGGCGAGGTTGTCAAATCATCGCTCCGAGGGGTTCGCGCCCCCGTGCGGCGGCGCCCCGGGACGGCGTGCATCGCCACGATTTCGGCCAGCGGCTCAGGAGACCCATTCCATTTTTACTCAGTGTACTATTTGATGAGCGCGACCCCCGAGGAGCCGGAAGTTTCGCTCGGCGCCTGGGCGGCAGGTGAGAAGGAGGCGTGGTTGGGACTGCTGAGCGGCTACCGCATCGTCGAGTCGGCGATGCTGCTGAATGGTGCGACGACAGCGATGATGCTGCGTGACCTGGGCGCCGAGGTCATCAAGGTGGAAAGCCCGTTTCTGGGCGACTACCTGCGCGCGCAGCCTGCGCACCCGATCAACATGCACCTGCAGGTCAACAAGGGTAAGCGCTGCGTCGCCCTGGACCTGAGGAAGTCGAAGGGCGTCGAGGCCATGCACCGCCTGGTCAGGACGGCCGACGCCGTCGTCACCAACGCGGTCGGCTCCAAGAACGACAAGATCGGGATTGGCTACGAGCAGTTGAAGGCGATCAAGCCGGACCTCGTCTATTGCCAGAACACGGGCTTTGGCGCCGAGGGCCTGTTCGCCGAATTGCCGGCGCACGGCCAGATGATGGACGCCCTTGCTGGCGGCTTCCCCCGTGAGATGGGCCCCGACGGGCTGGTGCGCGCGAAACAGAGCGAACTCCGCGCGCCCTACAGCATGACGTTCGGGGGCGAGGGCACGGCGGCCGGAGCCGTGTACGCGGCCTTTCACATCGCCGCCGGCCTGGCCCACAGGGCCAAGACCGGGGAGGGCTGCTACATCGACGTCTCCGCCTCTGATGCCGTGATCGCCAGCGCCTGGATCGGCGCGTCGACCCAGGTGAACGAGGCCGAACGGTTCGCGCAGGTGCGCGGGACAGGTCTTGCGAACACCGTCGCGCGCTACCAATTCTACGAGACCAAGGACAAGCGGTTCGTCCTCTTCTGTCCGGAAGAAAGGAAGTTCTGGGAGCCGTTCTGCCGCCTGGTCGACCGCGCGGACCTGGTTTCGCGCGTGAGCGGCGAAGACCTGCGCCGCGAAGTTCAGGCGATCCTGCACACCAAGACCCGCGACGAATGGGTGCGGCTCGCCCTGGAGCACCGTCTGCCCCTGAGCCCGGCCCACAGCGACTTCAACGAAGTCGCCGCCGATCCGCACATAAACTCGCGGCAGATCGTCAAGCGCGCGCATCACCCGGGCGTGGGCGAGTTCACCTACATCGGTCAGCCCGCGATCGTCGACCATCAGCCCTACGACGTCCCGCCGCCCGCCGCGGAGCTTGGCGAAGACACCGACGAGGTGCTGCGCGAGCTGGGCTACAGCGACGACGAGATCGCCGACCTCGCGCGAGAGTTCGTTACCCGCGCCGAGGTGTTCCAGCATGACCACATCCAGGACGTCCACGAAAAGGCGTGACGCTGACGTGCGGGCGCAGGAAGGCGCGAACCATGACTGACGATGAGCCCGAATTCTCATGTCTGCAGCTCGCACGGGACGGGGCCGTCGACTGGCTGACTCTAAGCCGGCCGCATCGATTGAACGCCATCACCGGCACGATGGTGTCCGAACTGAACGCTTACTTTCAGGGCTTGCCCGAGCGGCCGCAAACTCGGGTCGTGATCCTGCAGGGCGCAGGGCGGGGCTTCTGCGCCGGGATGGACATTTTCGAATCTCTCGAAGGCGACGGACTTCTTCAGTCCGCCTTCGAGGACAGGGGGACGCCGGGCCTGGAAGACCTCGTGAGGCGGATGCGAGCCTGCCCCCAGCCCATCATCGCGCTCGTCAACGGCCCCGCGGCCGGCGCCGGCTTGATCTTGGCCTTGGCCGCGGACCTTCGGATCCTGTCCACAACTGCGGTGTTCAAGACCGCATTCATCAAGCTAGGCGCGTCGGGCTGCGAACTGGGCGTCAGCTATCTGCTGCCTCGGATCGTCGGCGCGGGGCCCGCGGCCGAGATGATTTATTCGGGCCGCGCGATCGACGCGGCGCGCGCGTCGGCGATGGGCCTGGGCTCCGAAGTCGTGCCGCCCGAGGGGCTGCGCGAAGCCGGCGCCGCGCTCGCCGCGGACCTGCTGGAAGCCTCGCCCCTCGGCCTGCGCCGAACGAAGGAGACCCTTAATCTCTGCCTCGATCTCGCCAGCCTCGACGCCGTCATGGCCGTCGAGCATCGCACTCAACTGCGATTGGCGGGACCGGATCATCGAAGCCGCCTGGCGGCTTTCGCCGCAGCAAAAGCTCGCGACACCTAAGACCGCCGCCAGGCCCCAACGGTAGGGCGGCCCATTAAAATGATGCGGGCCCGTCATTCTTGTGAGTTCGCTATGCGCGTGAGCTGTCACGCGCATAGCGACAGGTCGATGTCAGTCGAAATGTCGGGTCTCGGGGGAAATCGAAAACTGCCCGCGAGGTGGAGGGTCGCGATTCGGCTGGGCTAGTCTGCATTCTTCGCCCCCTGTAAGTCGGCCTTTAGATGGCGCGCGGCCGCGAAGAACCATGCGCTCGCGAGCAGCGCCGCGCTTGCGACAAGCGTGATCGCGTAACGAAGGGCGTCAGCGCCCAGGCGCGCGGTCAGCAGGTCGCTGATGAAGCCGGTGAGGAAGGGGCCCAGGGCGCCGCCGGTGCCCGCGGTCACTAGAATGCAGGCGGCCGCCAGGGCGCGAGCGTCGGGCGACACCAGCGACTGAGCGATCGCCGCCTGCGGCGGCATCCAGCAGTTCAGGGCGATGCAAACGATCACGCCCAGGCATAGCGACGCGCCAGGACTCGCCGCCAGCAGATATTGCCCCGCCATCAGTGGAAGCGCGCACAACAGGGCGACCGCGGGGAGCCAGCAGTACCATCGCGAATCCCGGCGGCCCAACCAGTCGCTGAGAAAACCGCCGCCGACCATTCCGACCACGCCCCCGCCGCCGGCGATCACGGCGATGTAGAAGGTGAGCTCAGACATCTTCAGGCCGAACGCCCGCTCATAGAACAGGGCGTTCCAATTCAGTGCGGCGTTGAGCGGCATGGCCGCGAGGAAGCCGCCGATCAGCAAGAAGACGAAGCTGCGCGACGCCAGCAGCTTGCTCAGGGCCGTGCCGAAGCCGACGCCCGACGCTTTTGCTTCGCGGACCGGTTGCGGCTCTAGACGATCGGAGATGAACAGCATCACGAGCGGCGTCACCATCAGCCCGCAGAGGCCGAGCACGATGAACGCCTGACGCCAGCCGAGCGCTTGACTCAACAGGCCGCCGGCTGCGACCCCCAGCAACGAGCCGAGCGGGAACACCATCTGCCAAACCGCGATCGCCCGGCCCCGCTGGTCGGCCGGGAAGGCGCGGGCGAGGAGCGACTGGGTCGCCGGTCCGCAGCCCGCTTCGCCAACCGCCACGCCCATGCGGAACAGCGCAAGGGTGGCGAACCCGGTGGCGAATGCGCACAGGATGGTCATGGCGTTCCAAACGACGAGCGAGGCTATGATTACGCGCTTGGGCGACAGGCGGTCGGCGATGCGGGCCAGCGGGATCGCCGCGAATGTATAGATGAGCGAGAACGACAATCCGGTGATCGCGCCGAGCTGGGTGTCGCTCAGCCGTAGGTCCGATCGGATCGGCACCTGGAGGATCGAGATGCTCAGGCGGTCGACATAGTTCGTGAGGCCGACGAGCATGAGAACGCCCAGCGCGACCCATTTCGACGCGCCCAGTCGGGATCGATCCGCGGTTAGCTGCATCGCCATGAACTTCCTCCCGCGAACGGGCGCGCGTATCGGCCGTTCGTCGCTCTTCGATCGCCCGGCGCTCTTTCGACCGATGGAGCCGACGCCGGAACTTTTATGATCTATCAGTCATAATTTTGTGGCATGAACTTGGTAAATCCACAAGGTTATGATCGATCGGTCAGATTGACAGAACGCCGCCGAGCGTTCACTTGGGGAGCGGGCGTTGACCAGGCGTGTCCATCGCGGCATGGCGGGGGTCATGCTCATGGTTCGGAGGGATTGAGAGCGTGGGAGGCCCCGTATCGGTTGTTCGACGTGAGCGGGCGTCCAGTGCAGAGCGACGCCTGGCTGTCTCCATCCGCCGGGCCGAGCGCCGCGCGACGACCCGGCGCAAGCTGCTGGAGGCGGCGGCCAAGATCATCGGGCGCTATGGGTTCAACGGCTGTTCGATCGCCCGTGTCACGAGCAGGGCCCGTGTGGCCCACGGCACGTTCTATCTGTATTTCAAGTCCCAGCAGGAGATGTTCGACCAAATACTGCCGACCTTGGGCGGCGAAATGCTCGTCAGCATCGCCGCCGCCGTGGGCCACGAGATGAACCCCGTCGAAGTCGAGCGGTTGGGCTTCACCGCCAACACCAGATACATCGTCGAGAACCCGTTCATGAACCGCGTCACCTACGAGGCGCATCTGTTCACGCCGAAGGTGTATGCGACCTACATCGACGACATCATCGAAAAGTACGTTCGCTCGTTCCGTCGCACGATCAAGCACGGCCGCCTGGCGAATGCGGGCGACGAGGAACTGCGGCTCATCGCCCGCATGATCGTGAGCGCCCGCGAGACCCTGCTTCTGCAGCTCACCAGTGAAAATCTCAAGGATCCGGGCTTCCTTGACCGGCTGGTGGAGAATTACCTTGGCTTCGTAAAGGGCGGTCTCGACATCTGACCGCCGCCCTTGTCAATGCGGCAAGCCGAGCCACCCGGTCCATGTGCCAATCGGCTGTTCCAAATTGCGACCCGATGGTCAGCAGTCGCTTGAGGTGATGGCCGACGGCGCATTCGTCGGTCATCCCCATTCCGCCGTGCACCTGGATCGCGCTCTCGGCCACGAACCGCCCCGCCTTGTCGACGTGCGCCTTGGCGGCCGAGACGAGGAACGCCGCGTCCGGCGCGTCGGAATCGATGGCCTCCAGGGCGTCGATGACGATCGCCGAGGCCTCTTCGGCCGCGATGAGCATGTCGACGAGCCGATGCTGAAGGATCTGGAAGCTTCCGATCGGCGAGCCGAACTGCCGTCGGGTCTTGGCGTAGGCCAGGGTCTCCTGGTTTATCGCCTCGATGGCGCCGACCGCTTCGGCGGCGACGCAAACGGCCGCAAGGTCAAGCACGCGGTCGAGGTCGGCGACCCGCGGCATGGGGTCGGCGGAGACGTTTTCCAGGGTCATCGCCGCCGCCAGGCGGCCGTCGGGCAGACGATAGGTCTGCAGGGACAATCCCTCCGAACCCGCCGCGACAAAGCAGAGCCTGAGGTCGCCCCGCTCTTCCCGGGCCGACACGATGAACTCGGACGCCGTCGTCGCGTCGAGAACGAAGGATTTGGCGCCGCTTATCCGCCCCTGCGCGAGCTGCGCTTCGACATGGTGGCGGTCGTTTCCGGACCTGGCCTCGAGATGGGCGAAGCCGGTGCGCAAGTCGCCCTGCGCGATCATCGGCAGGCGAGAACCTGCCTGAGCCTCGCTCGCGAAGCGATGAATGGCCGTTACGGCCACGACGACGCTGTCGAGGAATGGCGGCGACAAGAGGTTTCGCCCTATTTCGCGCATCACGGCGGCCAGCTCGGAGGCGCCGCCGCCGACCCCGCCGAGCGCAGGCGGAATGCCGATCGCCAGCAGGCCCTGGGCGGCGAACCGCCGCCACTCCGGCTGCGAGCACTCCATGTCGCCTGAACGACAACGCGCAAGAGAGTATTGGTCCGCAGCGAACCGCTCGATTGCGGCCTCGAACAGCCGGCGTTCATCGGCGTCGAATCTGATCATCAGGCTCCAAGCCCCAAGACGGATTTGGCGAGAATGTTGCGCTGCACCTCGGACGAGCCTCCCCAGATGGAATAGACACGCCCGTGGAGGTATTCGGCGACCGCGCCGGGCGCGCCGATTGGTCCGCGCGAGGCTCCATCGGCGCCCGGCGCCAGCGTCTCCACCTCGAACGCCAGGCCGCCCACGGAAAGGGCGTCGATATGGGCGGACGAGATGGCCTGCAGGGTCTCGGCGCTGACGATCTTGAGCATCGACGCCGACGGCCCTGGGTCGTCGCCCGCCGAGACGACGGCGAACATCTTTCGGCAGAGGCTGGTCAGGGCCTGGAGGCGGATCTCCAGCTCACCAAGGCGTCGCCGCCAGCCCGGTTGCGCCGCCAAGGGGAGGCCGCCGTCATGCACGGCCCGCAGGAACCCCCGAAGCTGGGACATCAGCCGCTGCGCCTTGCCGACCTCGGCCGAAATCAGCCGCTCGTTGTCGAGCAGGAACTTCGCGTAAGTCCAGCCGCCGCCCTCGTCGCCGACTAGGTTCTCGGCGGGCACGCGCACGTCGTCCAGAAAAACCTCATTGAGCTCTTCGGCGCCGTCGATGCTCTTGATCGGCCGGATGGTCACCCCAGGGCTGCGAAGGTCGATGAGCAGGAAGGAGATTCCCTTCTGCGGCTTCGCGGACTGATCCGTGCGCACCAGGGTGAACATCATGTCGGCCCAACCCGCCATCGACGTCCAGATCTTGTGGCCCGTCACGACATACGAGTCGCCATTGCGCACGGCGCGGGTTTGCAGGCTGGCGAGATCCGACCCGGCGCCCCGCTCCGAATAGCCTTGCGCCCACCAGATCTCATGGCGGGCCGTGGGGCCCAGCCACCGCGCCTGCTGTCGCGCATCTCCGAACGTGTAGATGACGGGGCCCACGTAGGTGACGCCGAACGGGGCGATCCAAGGCGAGCCCGCCCGGTAGAGCTCGTTTTCGAGCACCCAGCGGCGCAAGGCGGACCAACCGAGGCCGCCATGTTCGGTGGGCCAATGACCGATGAGCCAGCCCTTCGCATGCAGGATGTTCAGCCAGCGGACGTAGTCGCTCTTGGAGAGCTGCTGGTTTAGCAGGACCTTCGAGCGAATATCGGCCGGCATTTCGGCTTCGCAGAAGGCCCTGACCTCGGCGCGAAACTCGGCGATCTCATCCATCATATTAACCCGCGCGGCCGTCGCCGATGACGAGCTTGCCGAGGCTCGGCTTCGTGCGGGCGACGTTCTGGGCGTTGCCGGTTGCGGGCCGGTTGGGCGTGATCCGCACCACGCGCCCGTCGAGCTCCTCATAGGCGCCCCCTTGATCAGCGTCGGACAATTTTTCGCCTCCTGACGTCCTGTCGATGACGATACAAGAATGACGGACCAATCATATTTTGTGCAAGACGTTTGTGTTCGGGCGGCGGACTTCGGCGCCGGACAGTGGGGCGGGGGACGGCGTTCGATTCACAAGATACCGACAAATATACTTATATTACAAATACATAAAAATCGGCCGTTTGGCATGATGGCGGCTTCCAAGAGCGGGATCACCAAGCGTGAGTTGCCTCATTCACGGTGGCTATAAGATCCGTAATATGACTGGTGCATCATTTTTTGTTGAATCGCGCGGCGGTTTGGATAACGTGCGGCGAACAGACCGGACGGGTCCCAGGATCCGCCGGAAGCGCTGGCCTTCAGGGCTCGGTGAATGGGGAGGACGGAAGAATGACTTTCAGGACGAACAGGCGTGACCGTGGTGCTCGTCGCGCCCGGTTGATCGCCACGACGGGCCTGGCGTCGCTGCTCGCCATGGGTGCGACGAGCGCGTTTGCGCAGGACTCCGCGGCGACCGCGGCGTCGGAGCCGGTCGGGCTTCAAGAGATCGTCGTGACGGCGCGGAAGCGCGCCGAGTCGCTGCAGGACGTTCCGGTCGCGGTCATCGCCATGGCGAAGGAGGAGCTCGCCAACCGCAACATCCGCACCATCGAGCAGGTGGCCGCCTCAGTGCCGCAGTTCGTGGTGGCGCGGGGCAGCTCTGGCAGCGGCGCGAACCTCAGCGTACGCGGCATCGGCTCCAATTTCACCAGCATCGGGATCGAGCAGTCCGTCTCGATCAACGTCGACGGCGTCTACTACGGTCAGGGTCGCGTCCTGAACGAGGGCCTGTTCGACATGGAGCAGGTGGAAATCCTCAAGGGGCCGCAAGCGTTGTTCTTCGGCAAGAACGCAACCGCTGGCGCGGTCTCGTTCACGACCGCCGGCCCGACTCATGACTTCCAGGTCCTGGGGCGGGCCGGATACGAATTCCGCACGCACGAGAAGTTCGTCGAAGGCGCGGTTTCAGGCCCGATCTCCGACACCCTCGGAGCCCGCCTGGCCATCCGCTACAGCGACATGGATCGAGGATATGTCCGCAACCAAGGGGTTGGCGGGCCCTTCCGGGTCACCGACACCGGCGCCGGCGGGGCGATCACCAACTATACGGTTCCGCCGTCGACCAAGTACGGCCCGATGGAACGGAACCTCAACGTTCGCGGCACCGTCCGCTACGAGCCGAGCGACAATCTGTCCGTGGTCTTGAAGGGATCGCACAGCAACCGCCAGGCCACGACCCCGGGCTTCCTCAACGAACTCTTCCTCTGCCCGATCGGAGGCACCTCGCAACTCAATCCCGGCAACGAGTGCAACAAGGACTGGAAGAGCTATTGGGATGACCTGCCCGCCGGCCTCGTCCAGGGCAACGCGCTCCTCGCGAAGAAGGATGGGCGTCTCTACGACGACTACAATTCGACGACCTTCACGGGAACGGTGAACTACGAGACCGATCCGGTCACCATCAACTGGGTGAACGGCTATCAGCGGTTCCACGCAAAGTTCCTTCTGAAGTCCGACGCGACGACGAACGCCAACCGCGGCACCTATGCGGGCACGGACACCGTGTACGAGGCCTACTCGAGCGAACTGCGGGCGCAGACGACGTTCGACGGGCCGATCAACTTCCTCACGGGCCTCTACTATCAGTCGTCGAAGCTCGAATTCGTCCAGGACATCCTGTTTCCGGGATCGGCCGCGGGCGGGCACCTGATAAACAGCGCGGCGCCGGACGCCTCGACCCGCGCCCTGACGGTCCGCAAGGACGGCGACACCGACGGCGACACCTACGCCATCTTCGGACAGGTGCAGTGGAAGTTCACGCCGAGCCTCGAACTGACGGCAGGCGGACGCTACACGCACGAGACCAAGGACTCGCTCTTCCGGCAGCCCTATGTCCACCCTGGCTTCCGGGCGGCCTTCCAGATGTACGATCCGGCGGTCCCCGGCTCTCAGTTCCTGCAGAAGCAGACCTTCAACGACTTCTCACCGGAAGTGATCCTGCGGTGGAAGCCCCGCTCCGGCCTGATGGTCTACGGCGGCTACAAGACGGGCTACAAGTCCGGCGGGTTCTCCATCAGCGGGCTGAAGACGCCGCTGACCTCGATCAACGACCTGACCTTCGGTCCGGAGACGGTCGAGGGCTGGGAGGCCGGCGTCCGTTCAACCCTGTTCGACAATCGGGTCCGGCTGAACCTGACGGCCTTTTCGTATGACTACAACGACCTGCAGGTCGACTTCTTCAACTCGACCATCACCACCTTCGTGACCTTCAACGCCGGCACCGCGCGAACGCAGGGGATCGAGGTGGATGGCGAATGGGCGCCGATGAGCGTGCCCGGCCTCGTCCTGAAGGCGGCGCTCGCCTACAACGACGCCAAGTACACCAACTTCCCGGGCGCGCCCTGCTATGCGGGGCAGACGCCGGCGATGGGGTGCCTTCCGGCCAATGCGGCCTTCAATTACGTGCACCAGAACCTGAAGGGCGTTCATACCCAGCTCGCCCCGACCTGGGCCGGAACCCTGGGCGCGGACTACGACCACGATATCGGCGACACCATGAAGTTCGGCGTGTCCGCCAACATCCGCTACAGCGGCAAATACCTGGTCAGCCCGTTCGGCAACCCGCTCGATACGCAGAAGAGCTTCACCACGCTCGATGCGTCGCTGCGGGTCGGGAGCAAGGACGACCGCTGGCAGATCGCCATCATCGGCAAGAACCTCACCAACGAATATGTCCTGAACGCCGCGCAGGACGCGCCCAGCACCGGCGCCGGCACTGGAACGGCGGCCGGCGTACCGGCGGACCAATACGGCTTCCCCGCGCCGCCGCGCACCGTGGCCGTGCAATTGACCGTCCGCTACTGAGGTCGCATGGCCCAGGGAGAGCAGCGCGCCTGCTCTCCCTGTCGACCGATCGGCGGAGCGTGCAGCTCCGCCCCGCCGCTATGGCGTCAGGCCAAGGCTTGAACCTCTCGATGAGTGAAAGTCGCGCGGCGATGGCCGCGCTTTCGAACGCCTGGCGCCGCGTCAGGAACGCGCGGCGCGCAGGGACGAGCGGACCTGCGGCTATCGGAGATCAGCTCGCCCCCCACATGCGGTCCGGGAGTCAGGCCTCCGTGGGGTAGAAGCGCCGGGACCAGGCCCTGATCGCATCCATGGTCGGGACCTCTTCCGGAGAGAGCGAGGGCTCGGCGAGGTACTGCATGTTCTCCCAGATCGGGATGTCGCGCTCGATCTGCACGAACTGCTCCCGGACGCGCGCGTTTGCGGCCCCCTCGGGCGCCGTTTTCGGATCGAAGCCGTCTTCGCCATAGACGACGACGGTCTGGAACATGTCGCAGTGGTGCTCGTCCACGGGCGTCTGCGCCTGGATGCTGACCGCGTCGTCCGGGTGCGGGAAGAAGGTGTACTGGAAGCCCAGGCCCCAGAGCTCCGCCTTCACCTCGACCTCGATCGGACCGTCAGGCGTCAGCCGGGTCGACTCCTTGCCGTAGCCGTAGGTGATCGTGTTGCTGATGCGCAGGAGGTAACCGTCCTCGGCGAACGACTTGGCGTCGATCGGCCCCTTCGCCCGGTGGATCCAGCGCAGATGCTCGACGTCGACATTGTTTTCCGGGATGTACTGAGGCCGCACCCGGACATTTCGCCAGGCCTTGGCGCAGTGCGGGAAGACGTCGTAGCGGCGGCCATCCGCAACCCCCGGCAGATCGACGGGTCCGGGGAACAGAGGCGCGCGCCCGAGCGCGTCGTACCAGACCCAGACGATGCCGTTGGCGACGACGGTCTCCCACGCGCCCATGCGGCACCGGTCCGTCGCCCTGCGCTCGAGGGGAACCAGCTCGTTGCGGCCGTCTCCATTCCAGCGCCAGCCATGGAAGGGGCATACGATGCTCTCGCCCCTGACCTTTCCGCCGTGGCCGAGGTGCGCGCCCAGGTGGCGGCAATGGGCGTCGAGCACATAGTAGCCCTGCCTTGCGCCGCGCCAGAGCACGAGGTCGCGCCCGAAGTAGCGCAGCGGGCGGACATCGCCCGGCTCCAGTTCGCCGGCCCAGGCAACCTGGAACCAGCCCGAGGGATAGCCCTTGTGCGGGAACCCGTCGGCTTCCGTTTGTGCGGCGGTCATGGTCGCTTCCTTGAGGGGAATGGGGATGAAGACGGTGACGTCATTTGACGGTCATACAGCCGCCGTCGACGCGGATCAGGGCGCCGGTCGTGAAGCTTGAGGCCGGGCTGGCGAGGTAGAAGGCGGTCGACAGGATCTCGTCCGGCCGTGCGAAGCGGCCCAGCATCACGCCGTTCAACGCGTCCGCATCGTCCTGCCAGTCGGCGGCGACGTCCGTGAGGAAGCCGCCCGGACAGATGACGTTCACCCGGACCTTGGGCGCGTACTCCCTGGCCAGCGCGATCGACACGGCGTTGAGAGCCGACTTCGCGCCCGCGTAGGGGCCGAAGTAGGGCGACGGCATCAGGGATCCGATGGATGAGACGTTGATGATCGAACCGCCGTCGCCGGCGGCCATTCGCGCGCCGACCAGGACCGCCAGCCGGAAGGGGCCCTTGAAATTGACCTCGACGACCTTGTCGAAGAGGGCTTCCGACACCTCGATCATCGACGGCGCAAGGGGCGAAAGCCCGGCGTTGTTGATCAGGACGTCGACCCGGCCGAACGCGCCATAGGCGGCGTCGACGAGCGCATCGAGGTCGTCCCACTTGCCGACGTGGGCCGCCACCGGCAGGGCGCGCCGGCCAAGCGCGCGAACCTCCGCCGCGACGGCTTCGCAGGCGTCCAGCTTGCGGCTTACGATGACGACGTCGGCGCCGCGCTCAGCAAATCCTATCGTCATCGCCCTGCCGAGACCGCGGCTGCCGCCGGTGACGAGGACGGTCTTGCCGGTGAAATCAAAGGCGTCGACGGCCACGATCACGCCCTGCGGTCGACGCTGGTTTCGGTGAGGCCGAGCTCGGCCATCGCGCGCGCGCGGCGGGTCGGCAGATGGTCAGGAGGGAAGAAGCCCTCATGGGGCTGCGCGGTGCGCAGCACGCGCCGGGCGACCGACGTTCTGTGCACCTCGGTCGGACCGTCGGCCAGGCCCAGCATGGCGGTCATGAACAGCATATGGGCGAAGGGCATTTCGTTCGAGACGCCGAGCGAGCCATGCATGTGCATCGCGCGCCAGATGATCTTCTCGGCCACCTCCGCGCAGGCCACCTTCACCACGGAGATCGCTTCGCGGAGTTCCTGCTCGCGGCCCTTCTGATCCGCCAGCCAGGCGCAGTGCAGCACCAGGAGGCGGAACTGCCGCAGGGCGATCTCGGCTTCGGCGATATCGAACTGGACCGACTGCTTGTCCTGGATAGGCATGCCGCTGGTCTTCCGGCTCACCGCGCGGCTCGCCATCATGTCGATGGCGCGCCGGCACAGGCCGATGGTGCGCATCGCATGGTGGATCCGGCCGCCGCCGAGACGCGACTGCGCGACTTCGTAGCCCGCGCCGCGCGGCCCCAGCATCGCGGCGGCGGGAACCCGCAGGTCGCGGTAGCGCATGTACGGGTGGCCGCCGCGCCCGCCCAGGGGCTCGGTGAACACGCCGGTCTCCCGCACGAACTCCACGCCGGGCGTGTCGACGGGGACCAGGAACATCGACGAGCGCTGAAAGGGCGAAGCGTCCGGATCGGTGACCGCCATGATGATCAGGAAGTCGGCGTAGTTGGCGTGGCTGGAGAACCACTTCTCGCCGTTGATCACGTAGTCGTCGCCGTCCTGGACGGCGGCGCATGTGAAATAGGTCGGGTCCGAACCGCCCTCGGGCTCGGTCATTGAGAACGCGCTGTAGGCGCCGCCGTCCAGGAGAGGCGTCAGGTAGCGCGCCTTCTGCTCGGCCGTGCCGTAGCGGGCGATGATTTCGGAGTTGCCGGAATCGGGCGCCTGACAGCCGAAGACCACCGATCCCCAGTTGGTTCTGCCGAGGATCTCGCTGATGTGCAGGTACTTGACCTGGCCATAGCCCGGGCCGCCCAGCTCGTGGTCGAGATGCGCCGCCCAAAGGCCTTGGCGCTTCACCTCGTCCTGAAGGGGCTGCAGGATCCGGCGCGCCTCCAGCAGGCCCCGGTCGTGGGGGGCCGCCGGGTGCGGCCACAGCACGTCGAGCCGTTCGACCTCGTCGGCCACGAACGACCGGGTCCACTCGACCTTCGCCTTGAAGTCGTCGTCCAGTTCGAAATCGATCATCGGCGTCCAATCGCACCTGGGTCTGAGACGGCGGGCCGGTCCGGCCGCCGCGCCGTCATGCTTCGCTCCGGGTCGGGTCGGTCCCGATCTCGGCCTTGACCTTCGCCTTGAGGATCTTGCCGTCCGGGGAGAGGGGCAGGGCCTCGCGCAGCTCCAGCCGTTCCGGGAGCTTTTCCTTCGAGAGGCCTTGGGCCAGCAGGAATCCGGTCAGATCGGCGAAACTGAATGCCTGGCCTGCGCGCGGCTCCACCACCGCGCAGGCCCGCTCGCCGTAGAGCCGGTCCGGGTAGCCCACGACCGCCACCTTGGCGACGGCCGGGTGCTTGCCGATGAGTTCCTCGACCTCCGAGGGATCGATCTTGTAGCCACCGCGATTGATCATGTCCTTCTTGCGGCCCACCACCTTGACGTGGCCGTTGGGCAGGATCCGGCCCATGTCGCCGCTGAGGAAATAGCCATCCGGCGTCATCAAGCGCGCCTTGCCCTCGGAATCGCCCAGGTAGCCCAGGAAAAGCGAGGGTCCGCGCATTCCGATCTCGCCGGCCTCGCCCGGGGGAAGCTGGCGACGCTCGTCGTCGAACAGCGCGATCTCGGCGCCAGGGCCACTGCGGCCATCGCAGAGATCGCGCACGTCCCGGCCCTCGCTAAGCAGCACGCTTGAATGGCACATGCACTCGGCCATGGCGTACATGCGTAGCACCTCGGTCCCGAGCTCCTCGCGCGTTCGCTGGATCAGCGCCTCGCTCATGAAGCCGCCGCCGACGGTGATCGCCCGCATCCGGTCAAGCTTGCCGTCGCCCAGCGCATCAGGGCGGGCGTCGAGCAGCATGCGCAACATCGTCGGCACCATGCAGGCCCAGGCGCAGCCGTGCCTGTCGGCCAGCTGCAGCACCTCGACGGGATCCCACTTGCTCGCCCGAACCAGGGTGAGCCCGTTGGCGAGGCCGCAGTAGGTGAAGAAGGCGTAGCCCGGCGCGCCGGCGCCGGCGCCAGTGACCAGTATGCTCTCGCCCTGCTGCAGGTCGGCCAGCGCGCGCATCCGCTCGGAAGCCCAGGCGATCCCGGACCAGCCGTGCATCACGCCCTTCGGATTGCCGGTCGACCCCGAGGTCACGCCGATCAGCGCGCTGTGATCGTCCGCGGTCGGCGCCGTTGCGATCTCGCGCGGATCGCCGGCCAGCAGGCTGGTGGTGCTTCTGACGACAGCGCCGCGCGGGAGCTCCAGTCCAGGCGAGGGGGCGCCGCCCATATGGGCGAACAGCGCCGCCTGCGAGCGTTCGAGCAGGTAATTCACCTCCCGCATGCCGAGCCGCTTGGGGATCGGCATCAACGTCGCGCCGAGCCGGGCGACAGCGATCGCCACCGCAAGGTCTTCGACGGTCGTGTCGTACTGGGCGATGACCCGGTCGCCGGCCCCAACGCCGATCTCAGCCAAGGCGCCGGTCGCCCGGGCCGCCAGGTCGGCGAGCTGGCGGCGCGTCCAGACCTTTTCGCCGATGATCAGAGCCAGACCCCCGGGGTCGCGCGCGAGATGCCGGTCGAAGGCTTCGGCCAGGTTCTCGGGTCTGACGAGCGTGTTCGGATGTGCAGCCATGGGGTTCAATAGGGACAGATCCCGCCGTCAACGTTGAGGATGGCGCCCGTGATCCCCGCGCCCTGGGGCGAGGCGAGCAGGCGCGCCATGGCGGCGACCTCGTCGACGGTCGTCAGCCGCCCGGTCATCGTCGCGTCGGCGTAGCGCTGCTTGTACTGCTCGTAGCTCAGGCCCGCGGCCTTGGCCGCCACGGGCCCCGAGCTGCGCATCAGGTCTGTCTCCACGGCGCCGATGCATATCGCGTTACAGGTCACGCCGCGGCGGCCGTATTCGAAGGCGACCGTCTTGGTGAAGCCGTTCACCGCATGCTTGGCCGTCACATAGTGGGCGGCGCTGGCGCGGTTCACCTGCTTGCCCTGCACCGAGCTCATGTTGATGATCCGGCCGAAGCCATTTTCGAGCATGCCCGGCAGGGCGCGTCGCGTGGCCCAGAAGGTCGAGTGGAGGTTCCACGTAAAAGCCTGGAGCCAGGCCTCGTCGGTGAGCTCGTGGACGGGGGCGAAACCGCTGGCGCCGCCTGCGTTGTTGACCAGGACGTCGAGCCGGGCATGGCGCTCCAGGACCTGGTCCACCAGCGCTTCCGTCTGGTCCTGCGACAGCGCGTCCGCGCGGATGAAGTCCGCTCGGCCTGCGGCGTTCAGCTCACGCACCGCGTGGCGCCCCTTCTCGGGATCCCGTCCGCTGACCACCACGAGATATCCGTCGGCCGCCAGGGCCTGGGCTACGGCCAGGCCGATGCTGCTGGTCGCGGCGGTCACCAACGCGACGTGAGGCGTTTCCATCAGAGCCCTCCCTGCAAGATCATGGTCGCGTGGTGCGGCACGCCCAGCGCGGTCACCAATCCGACCGACGCCCCGGGAACCTGGCCGTCGCCACGGCTGCGCCGCAGTTGCCGGACCGCCTCGATCACGTGGCCGCCGCCCAGCATGAAGGCGTGGGAGAGCAGGCCGCCATGCGTGTTGGTGGGCAGCCGCCCATCCAGGCCGCGGCCCTTCGCGAGCGCGAAAGCGGCCCCTTCGCCCTTCTGGACGAAGCCGAGATCCTCGTATTGCAGGATCGTGTTGATCGAGAAGCAGTCGTAGAGCTCGGCGAAGTCGATGTCGGCCGGACGCATCCCTGCGCGTTCGAACGCCTTGGGACCGGAGATGGCGGCGGGGGTTGTCAGGTAGGTCCTGTTCTGGGTGAACCAGGTGTCGCCGATGATTTCCGAGCATCCCGTCCCGACGCCTGCGACGGTGACGAGCGGCTGCGCCAGATCCTTCGCCCGTTCCGCCGTCGTCATGACGAAGGCGATTGCGCCGTCGTTGACCAGGCAGCAATCGGGCGTGCGCAGCGGCTCGGCGACCATCGGGCTGGCGAGGTAAGCGGCGATGTCCAGCGGTTGTTGCTTCATAGCCCCGGGCGTGCGCTGGGCATGCTCGCGCGCCTCGATGGCGACGGCGGATAGTTGCTCGCCGGTCAGGCCGTACTCGTGGGCATAGCGCTGCGCGATGGCGGCGAAATAGACCGGCTGGCCGAACCAGCCGCTCGGCATCTCGAGGTCGGCCTTGAGCGGGTCTTCGGCGTAGATCGCCCGCGGGCCGTCGGCGCTACGGCTGAGCTGGTGCCCGTACCAGCAGACGAGGTACTTCGCGAGACCTGCGGTGAGGGCGATTTCGGCGATCTGCGCCGCCGCCACAAGACCGGCGCCGTAGTGCAGCCCGTAGGCGATGAACGGGCTCGCCGGCATCGGCGCGCCCAGGCCGGCCACGACGGCCTCGGCCGGCATGTCCGACGGCATCGTCGCGGATTCTGTGACGAAGCCGTCGATGTCCGACGCCCGCAGCCCCGCGTCCGCAACGGCCCTTTCAACCGCCTGCATGATCATTGTCTTGAAGGGGCGGGAGTCGCGCCGCAGCGGCTCGGTTTCACCGACGCCGACGATGGCGACCTTTGACGGGATGGAGGCCGCCGTCACAGCAGCCTCTCGGCGAGTTTGGCAAGGTTCTCGACCGCGTCGCGGCCGCGCATCCACGGGCGGACCACTAGGCGGTGAACACCCGCCGCTTCGTAACGCGCCACCATGGCCACATCGACGTCGCCCATCACGGCGCAGCTCACTTCGAACGGCTTGTCCGCACGGTTCGCCTCCGCGCGCAGTTCATTGAGCTGGCGGATCGCCGGCGCGATCTCCTCGGGGGCAAGCTCCGAGGCGAGCCAGCCTTCCCCGCGGACGGCGGCGCGGCGGAGCGCGGCCTTGGCGTGGCCGCCGAACACGAACGGCGGATGCGGCCGGGTCTGCGGCTTGGGGCTCATGCCGACCGGCGGCACTTTGAAGATGGTCCCGGAATATTCGGCCACATCGTCGTTGAAGAGTTTGGCCATCACGTCGAGCGTTTCGTCGAAGCGCTTGCCGCGCGTCTCGAAATCCCTCCCCAGGATCTCGAATTCCTCCTTCAACCAGCCGCCGCCGGCGCCGAATATGAAGCGGCCGCCGGAGAACAGGTCGAGAGTCGTCACCGACCGAGCCAGGTGAAACGGATCGTGCAGCGGCACGATGGAGACCGATATCGCCAGCTTCACCCGCTTGGTGATCGCCGCGAGGTAGCCGAGCACGGCGTAGACGTCGTAAAACGGCAGGTTCCCGTGGAACGCGGCGTGGGAGTCATCCTCCTGTCCGGCGTAGGGAAAGCGCGAGGCGCTCTCCATGGCGGTGACGACGTGTTCGCCGAGCCAGAGGGAATCGAATCCGAGCGCTTCGGATTGCAGCGCCACGTCGATGATCTGTTGCGGACGCAAGGGGAACAGCGAGACCCCGAACTTCATGTCCCGTCTCCCACGATGAAATAAGGAAAGGAGGCCTCGGCCTCGCCCGAGAAGGCGAGGCGGGCTCGCGCGCCGATGCGCACGCCGCCGCGGTCCTCGATCAGTCGGGCGGCGATACGCACTTCGGGCGCGTCGTCTGGCGTGACCAGTCCGGTCAGGTACGGATCGGTGACACCCGCGAGCAGCGGCCTCGCCACGCGCGCGAAGGTGAACACTGTCGCGCCCGGCGAGATGGCGCGCCAGACGTATTGGCCGCCCGGACACCCGGGACCGCTGGCGATGGGATACCAGGCCCAACGCCCGCAGGCGGAGCATTGCGGCAGGCGAAGCTCGTGGCGCGCCAATCCTTCCCAATAAGGCGCCAGCCAAGGTGCGGCGCGGGGGGCCTCAAAGAGGGGCCGCGGCGCGCCCAAGGTCGGCGATGCGCCGGCTGGCATGTGTCCTCACCTCCCTGATCGCGACGCCGCGCCGCTCGATCGTGTGCGGCTTGTGATCGACGATCGCGCCGGGAGAGATATATGTAAACTTGATTATCATGACGGATAGGATCACTAATGCTTATATCATGACGCGCTTTGAGAACCTCGATCTCAACCTCCTGCGGACGTTCGACGTCGTCTACACGGAGGGAAGCCTCACGCGTGCGGCGCGGGTCCTGAACATCAGCCAGCCCGCCGTCAGCAATGCGTTGAGCCGGTTGCGCGACTGTCTTGGCGACCGGCTTTTCATTCGAGATCGGCGTGGGATGGTGCCGACCTCGTTCGCCGCCGGGCTGGCGCCTTCCATCCACAAGGCGTTGGAGGCGATCCGCAGCGGACTCGAGGCGCGCGAGGATTTCGATCCGCGGGTTTCCGAGCGGACCTTCCGCGTCAGCATGAACGATCCGGCCGAAGCGCTCTTTATCCGGCCGCTGATCGAGGCCTGTGCGGGGGAGGCGCCGAACGTCAGCGTGCTCTGCAACTTCATCGGCCGCCACGAGATCGGCAATGAAATGTCGGCCGGCTCCCTGGACCTGGCGATCGACGTGCCGACCTTGACCGACGGGCGGGCCCGGCACGCCAGCCTGTTGCAGGAGACCTACACCTGTCTGGTGCGCCCCGAGCACCCGTTGGCTGGACGTTCCATCACGCCCGGGGAGTATCTCGGCCTGGGGCATGTGCACGTGTCGGCGCGACGCTACGGCCTTGGCCATGTCGACCGGGCGCTCGCCGACGCGGGCTGCAAGCGGCGCATAAGGCTTCGGATCCGGAACCCGGAGATCGCCGCCGATATCGTGCGGCGCACCGACCTGGCCATGACGGTGCCCCAGCACTTCGCCGCCGAATGGGGCCTCGCGGCGCTCGAACTGCCCTTCGCCATACCGCCGCTCGATTGGCAGCTCTATTGGCCGACGCGTCTGGAGGACGACGCCAGCAATCGATGGCTGCGGGAGAAGCTGCTCGCCATCGCCGCCCGGCGCAGGGCCGAGCGCGGCGGCGAGCTGGATCTCCCCTTCGATGAGAACGGGTTCGCCACCGACGCTCTGTTGAACATCGACGCCGGCGTCTCAGCGACGTGAGATCGGCGCCCGCTCGCTCGCGATGGGCGCCGCACCGCCGATCGGAGATGGCGCGGAACGACGGCTCGAACGGCCGCGTGCACGGTCGGGTGATCGATGTGCGACGGCCCGGGTCCAGACATTGCCGTTGCGGGTTCCCGGATCGGATTGACGACCATGTCGACCGGCTTTCCGCACCAGCGGCCGTCGTTCAGTAATGCGCTCCAATCCTCGCTCACTTCCCTTGCCACTGGGGCGCTCGCTTCTCGACGAACGCGCGGAAACCCTCCTTGCGATCCTCGCTCTCGTAGGGGCTCAGCCCCTCGTTAAGACGAAGGGCGACCGCGACCGGCTGGCCGCAAGCCTTTACGGACGTCTCCTTGATGCGTCGCAAGGTGATCGGCGCATTGCACGCGATCTCCCGCGCCAACTCTAAAGCCGCGCTCAACGCCTCGCCCTTGGCCACGATGCGGTTCACCAGTCCCCATCGGGCCGCCTCATCCACACTCAGGGGCGCCCCGCGATATAGCATCTCATAGGCGATGCCCGACGGGATCATGCGGGGAAGCATCACGGTCGCGAAGTGAGCCCCCATGCCTCGCTTGGCTTCAGGGAGTGCGAAGGTCACATGTTCGGCGGCGATGCGAATATCGCAAGCCAGGGCAAGCTCGCAGCCGCCGGCGACGGCCGGGCCGTTGAGAGCCGCAATTGTCGGCTTCCAGATCTCCAATAGAGCCTCAAGCAAGTAACGCTGCGGCCCGGTCAGCGGGCCGCGGGGGCGTTCACGGGCGTCCGCCGCTTCCACGCCGGCCTTCATGTCGGCGCCAGCGCAGAAGGCCGCGTTACCCACCCCGGTCAGGATGACCGCACACACCTGCGGGTCACCGTTCGCCTCCACGAACGCTCGCAAGAGCGCCTCGACCGCCTCGTGCGTAAGCGCGTTCCGGCGCTCCGGCCGGTTGATCTCGATGACGGCGATCCGGTCCTCGACCCGGTAGTTCACCTCACTCATGCTTCGGTTCTCACGGTAGGTTCGTCAGCCACGTCAGGTGCGTGGCGGGAAGTCGCCTGTAGGCCGATGGCGCGGCCGATGTCCCTGGCGTCCGGTTGAGCGGCAGAGCCAAGAAGCGCCGCGCGGAGCCGCGCGAGGAGTTCGACCGGCATGGACGCCACCCGTCGGCTCGCGCGATCGATATGTAGGTGCAGGTACTCCACAGTTGCGGCTCGGAATCCGGCCGACGCATGTCGCATCTCGTGGAAATGGTGCAGCCGCTTATCGCTGACAGCAATGAGCCAACTATGTATGACCAGGGGCTCGTCCAGCAACAGTTCGCGCTCATAGCGGATATGGGCCTCGGCCTGGAAGAAAGTGCTCGCCGAGGATTGGCTTACGCCAAGCTCGCCAAGAAATGCGCCGGCCGCCTTCCGGAAGAGCTCGAGATACTGGACCGAGTTGAGATGCTGGTTGGCGTCGGTCCATGCCGGCGCCACCCGGATGGGTTCTGACGTGAACATACCCGTCATCACCATGCCCCCGCGTGAGACATGCGTCGCGATACGACCAGGGCATCCACTGCGATGAGACCATCCGCAGTGGCGATGAGCGGATTGATGTCGACCGCCTCGAGCCACGCCCCCGCAGCAGCGGCGAAGTCCTGCAGGCCGGCGAGGGCCAGGACGACGGCCTCCATTGTTCCAGGGATGCGCCAGCGCGGGCTTGTCAGAATGCGCCCCAGCGCGGACGCCTCCAGCCCGCGGTAAAGCTCCATTTGGGAAACCGGCAGCGCCCATTTTGTCGTCAGTTGCAGCGCCTCGGCGAAGACGCC
>Ga0068859_100001024_pt1 | contig 28638 bp, 26 predicted proteins | sample KBSSwiS22_FD_66585 | JGI IMG/M metagenome (GOLD analysis project Ga0068859, IMG submission 66585) | Switchgrass rhizosphere microbial communities from Kellogg Biological Station, Michigan, USA - KBS Switchgrass S2-2 | ecosystem: Host-associated > Plants > Roots > Rhizosphere > Soil ...
CGGCCTCGCGCTCCGGCGTCATCACACCACCTTGAGGATGACCATCGTCATGTCGTCGTGCTGCGCGGCCGCGCCCACGAAGTCGCGGACCGCGGCCAGGATCCGCTCCTTCATGTCGTCCGTGTCGCCCAGGGTGTCGGTCCCCACGGACTCCGGGCCCTCGACCACGTCGCGCAGACGGCGCTCGCCGAACAGCTCCGACTGCTCGTTCATGGCCTCGGAAAGCCCGTCCGTGAAGAAGAGGAAGACGTCGCCCTGCGCCAGCTTCACCTCCGCCTCCTCCAGCACTTCCTCGAAGCGCTCGCCGCGGTCCATGCCCAGGCCGATGCCCGGCGGGGCGAGCACGTGCGTGCGGCCGGTGGCCGCCTCGAGGTGGATCATCGGGTTGTGCCCGGCCCTCGCGTAGCGCAGCGTGCCCGCGGCCGTGTCCACCACCGCGTAGGTCATGGTGATGAAGGACCGCGTGTCCATGTTGGCGGCCAGGATGCGGTTGGCCTCGGCCAGCAGCTTCGCGGGCGAGTCGTGGATGCGCGACAGCGAGAGGACCACGCCCTTCAGCTCGGCCATGTAGAGGGCGGCGGAGGTGCCTTTGCCCGAAACGTCCGCCACCAGCACGCCCATCTTCGTGTCGCTGAGGGGGAGCAGGTCGTAGTAGTCCCCCCCCACCTCGGCCGCGGGGAGGCAGAGGGCGGCGATGCGCAGGCCGGGCAGCCCCACCGTGTTCTGCGGCAGGAGGCTCATCTGGATCTGCCGCGCGATCCGCAGCTCCTCCTCCAGCCGCTCCTTCTCCGCCTGCTCGCGCAGCAGGTCCTGGATGCCGTGGGCCATCACGTTGAACGACTCGGCCAGCTCCCCGAGCTGGTCGCGGCTCTGGATCGGAATGGGATGCGCGAAGTCCCCCTGGCGCAGGCGCTCCGTCCCCACCGACAGACCGTGGATGCTGCGGGTGATGGAGCGGGCCAGCATCAGGCCCAGCACCAGGGCCACGCAGTAGACGACGAGGAAGAGGCCGCCCACCACCGCCATGGCCGTCACCAGCACTCCGCCCACGTCGAGGGAGGGGGGCGAGAGGCGGCGCACCAGCGCGGCAGGGCTGTACCGGATGGCGATCGCCTTCACCTCGCGGCGGCCGGTGGCCCAGTCCGTGACCTCCGGCACCGCGAAGAACAGCACCCCTTCGCTGGTCCGGAATTCCTCCTGCAAGTGTTGCTCCGGCTTCGGTTGGTCCTCGTCGGCATCGGCATCGACGTGGATCGTGATCCCCTTCTTCGGCTCGGGCGGCTTCTCGCTGGTGTCGATGACCGCGATCCCCGTGCGCCGCTTCAGCTCCCTGAAGAGGGGCTCGTCCATCGGCACGTCGAGCAGCAGCGCGGTGCCGTTCGGTTTCCACACCGCGCGGACCGAGGTGACGTCGCGCCGCTCATCGTCGCCGGCCGCCGCGTCCTCGCCTTCCTTCTTCTCCGGCCCGCCCACGCTCGTCTTGGCCAGGCCCGCGAACGACGGGCCCTTCAGCCAGGTCGGGACCTCGAGCTGCGCGCCCGGCGACGCCGCCGCCGTCTTCCCATCGCGGACCAGCGCCCAACGGAGGCCCGGGTAGAGGGCCCGCGCCTCCGCCAGCCGTTCCTCCACATCGCGCCCCACGGTCGCGGCGTCCACCTTCGCCCCGGCCGCCGCCGCCTTGCCCACCGTCAGCAGGTCCTGCGCGGCCCGCTCGACCTCGGACGAGACGGTGTAGGAGGCCACGAGCGAGAGCCCCAGGAACACCCCGAGCCCGAAGAAGCCGGTGAGCAGGATGAGCGGTACCACCGCGATGAAGAGATACGAGACGAGGAGCTTGCTGCGGATCCGCCACAAGAGGGTCCGTACCAGGAAGCGGCCCAGGCGGTAGAGGCCCCACGGGCCCAGGACGGCGAGCACCAGCCAGTTCAGCGTGTAGATCAGATCGGGCAGGGGCACGCCGGCCAGCCAGCACCCGAGAAGGACGAGGGAGCCGAGCAGGACCTTGCCCGCGCGGCGCCCCGCGAAGTCGCGCAGCCGCCCGCGGGCGCCGGCCGCGGGCGCTTTCCCCTCGGCGGGCAGGCGGAGGCGGAAACGGGTGGACATTCTCGTCTTCGCGGGATGGCGCGCGGGGGCGGACCGGACTATAGCACACGGGCTTTTGGCGTTCGTTGACACCGCCGACGCGCGTGGGCTAGCTTCAGACTACCGCATGATCCTGCGCCGGCCGCGCCTCGCGCTCCTCGTCCTCTGTATCCTCCCGTTACCCTTCGCGGACCCCGCCCCGCCCGAACCGCCCACGCCGTCCGTTCCGCTGCCGTCCGCCCCCACTACGGCGGCGACAGCCACCACGGACCCCGCGGCACAGACGGCGCCCGCGATCACCGTGACCCGGGCGATGATCCCGATGCGCGACGGCGTGAAGCTCGAGACGGTGCTCCTCGCACCCAAGGAGCCCCGGAAGGCGCTGCCCTTCCTGCTCCGACGCACGCCCTATGGCGTCCCGAGCGACACGGATCTCGAAAAGCCGCGGCCTCCCTCGCGGCTCGACGCCGATGGATACATCCGCGTTATCCAGAACGTGCGGGGGCGGTTCAAGTCCGAAGGGACCTTCGTGATGGATCGCCCGCCCCGCGACCGGAGGGATGCCCGCGCTGTCGATGAGATCACGGACGCCTACGACACCATCGAGTGGCTCGTCCGCAACGTGCCCAACAACAACGGGCGCGTCGGGATGTGGGGCACCTCGTACGACGCCTGGACGGCCACCATGGCGCTGATCGAGCCCCACCCCGCGCTCAAGACCGTAGTGGAGGCGGCGTCGCCCGCCGATCAGTTCATCGGCGACGACTCCCATCACAACGGCGCGTTCCGCCTGAGCTACTGCTTCGAGTACTCGGCACTGATGGAGTCGAGCAAGGAGACGAACACCCAGTTCGAGTTCGATCGCCATGACACCTACGAGTGGTATCTGGGACTAGGGCCGCTCTCCAACGCGAACAACCGCTTTTTCCACGGCAAGATGCCGAGCTGGAACGATCTCGTGGCCCACCCGAACCTGGACGCCTTCTGGGAGCAGAAGGCCTTCGCCGCGCACCTCAAGAAAGCCACCATCCCGATCCTGAACGTCGCGGGGTGGTGGGACCAGGAGGACTTCTACGGTCCGCTCAAGATCTACGAGCTCCTGGAGCGGAACGATACGACGCACCAGAACCATCTTGTAGTCGGGCCCTGGAACCACGGGGGATGGGGCGGCCCGGGCCGGAAGCTCGGAGACATCGATTTTGGTAGCGACACCGGGGCGTACTTCCGGGACGCGATCCAGGCCCCCTGGCTCGCGCACTGGCTCCACGACAAGGAGATGCCCGCCCGGCCCGAGGCGGAGATCTTCGTGACCGGCCTGAACCAATGGCAAACGTTCGAACGCTGGCCGCCAGACAAGGCGGCCGCGCCGGCGAGGCTCTACCTCCGGGCCGGAAAAAAGCTCTCGTTCGAGCCGCCGGCCGAGACGGGCGCAAGCGCGTTCGACGAGTATGTTTCCGATCCAGCCAACCCCGTCCCCTACACGCCCCGCCCGATCCGCCCTTCTTTCCAGGGCTCCGACTGGCCGATCTGGCAGGTCCTGGATCAGCGGTTCGTCGATCATCGCACCGATGTTCTGAGCTTCGAGACCGACGTGCTCGACCGCGATGTCGTAATCGCGGGCGATATCGCTGCGAGTCTTTTTGCGTCGACGTCCGGGACCGACAGCGACTGGATCGTCAAGCTCATCGACGTCTATCCGGAGACGAAGGTTCCACCGGCCACGCTCGGCGAGGAGAGGAAGGACGAGGACGCTCCCCCCGATCTCCGCGGCTATCAGCTGATGATCGCGGGCGAGGTGCTGCGTGGGCGGTTCAGGAGCAGCTTCTCGCGGCCGGAGCCGATCCCGTCCGACAAGATCGTGGAGTACAAGATTGGCTTGCACACCAACGCCCATGCCTTCCTGAAGGGGCACAGGATCATGGTGCAGGTCCAGAGCACGTGGTTCCCCGTGATCGACCGCAACCCTCAGACGTACGTCGACAGCATCTTCGCCGCAAAGGAGTCCGATTACGTGAAGGCGACACAGCGGATCTTCCGCTCCCGCGCGGCCCCGTCGTCCGTGATCCTCCCCATCCTTTCGCCGCGGCCGTAGCGTGAGCCACCGCATGCGCTCTCACCGGCCCCGCCTCGCCCTTCTCGTCCTCGCGGCCGCGGGGGCGCTGCTCCCAACGCCCGCTTTCCCCTGGGGATTCACCGCCCACCGCCTGGTCAACGAGAAGGCGATCGAGACGCTGCCCGAGCCGCTCCTGTCGTTCTTCCGCAAGAACGCGGACTACGTGATCGAGCACGCGGTGGACCCCGACCTGTGGCGCGCGGTGAACCAGGACAAGGAGCCCAACCACTTCCTGGACATGGACGCCTTCGGGCCGCCCGCCTCGGGCAACATCCCGAAGGACGAGGCCGCGCACCTGCGCCAGCACGGGCCCGACGCCGCGGCCAAGGGCCGCCTGCCGTGGCGCATCGGCGAGGCCTACCGCGACCTGGTGGCGGCCTTCCGCGAAGGCAGCGCGCCACGCATCCTGGAGCGCGCGAGCGTGCTCGGCCACTACGTGGGCGACGCCCACGTGCCCCTGCACGCGGCGCTGAACTACGACGGCCAGCTCACGGGCCAGACCGGCCTGCACAACCGCTGGGAGAGCGGCATGGTGGAGCGCTTCGAGCGCCAGCTCCGCGCGGAGATGGCGCCGCGGCCCGCACGGCCGGTGGGTGACCCCGTCCTCCTGGCCTTCGACGTCCTCGGCGAATCCTTCGACCTGTCGCTGCAGTCTCTCGCGTCGGACAAGGAGTCGGCCGAGGGCACGGACCTCGCGGACACGCCCCTGGACGACCGCTACGGCGACGCCTACTACTCCCGGATGTACGAGCGGGAGCGGACCACGCTGCGGAGCCGGCTGGCGGCCTCCGCCACCACGCTCGGCTCGCTCTGGCTGACCGCCTGGCAGGAGGCGGGCCGGCCGCCGCTCGACGGCTCCTTCCGCTTCCCGTACGTCCGCGGTCGGACGAAGGCCGTCCTCATGACGCTGGACGGCGCCGGCGCCTCCGTGGTGGCGGACGCGGTGGCCCGCGGCTTGATGCCCCGCCTGGGCCGGTTGCGGGCAGAGGGCGCGACGGCTGACGGCTCTTTGACCTCGCTCCCGGTCAAGACGGCCCCCGGCCACGCCGCGCTCTTCACGGGGACCTGGGCCGACGTGAACGGCATCACCGGCAACCGCGTCGCGGTGCCGGGGGCGCGGGTCACCGAGGAGGACACCGGCTACACATCCACGCACCTGCGGGCCGAGCCCATCTGGGCCACCGCCGCGCGCGAGGGGCTTCAGGCCAGCGTCGTTTCCGCCCCCCAGATCTATCCCTTCGCGCCGTACCAGCGCGAGCGGCGGTTCGCCGGCAACTTCGACCGGGGCCTCACGCTCATCGAGGGTTTCCAGAACTACGACGTCCCCGACGCGGTGTACACGGCGGCCGATCTGCGGCCCCGCCCCGCGGCGGGATGGATCCACGAGCTGCCCGCCCACGACGGCGAGGTCCTCGAGGTGGAGCTCGCGGTCGCGGGCACCACCGTGGACGGGCTTCTGTACGACGATCCCGCCGACGCCGCGCGCGGACTGGACACGCTCTACCTCGGGCTGGACAAGGACGCGCAGGGCGGCATCACGCTGAAGCCGGCGCCGGCGCGGGGCATGGACGCCTCGGCGTTCGCCGGCCTGGCCGTGCGCATCGCGGGAACGGAGGCGGCGGCGTACTTCCGCCTGTTCGAGCTCTCGGCCGACGGCAAGAAGATCCTGCTCTACCGCACGAGCCTGCACCCGCTCCGCGCCAGCCGGCCGCGGATCGAGGAGCCGGCCTTCGCCGCCACGGGCGGCTTCGTGGGCGGCTGGGCGGGGAAAACCTACGAGGACGGGCAGCTCGGGCCGCTGTTGTGGGCAGGCGGCGACGGCACCGCGGAGCGGCGCTACCTGGAGACCGTCGCCCTGTGCATCCGCCAATTCACCCGGCTGACGGACTTCGCCATGGACCGCACGGGCTGGGACCTGCTGGTGACGTACCTGCCCTTCCCCGACGGCGCCCTCCACGTCTGGCTGGGCCGCCTGGACCCGTCGCTGGCCGGGTACGACGCGGCGCTGGCCGGCCGCCTGCGGCCGTTCCTCGACGAGGTCCTCAAGGCGGCGGACGCGTTCGTCGCCCACGTGGCCGACCGCGCCGGCGCGGAGACGCTCATCGCCGTGGGCGCGGACCACGGGATGGGCGGCGTGAACGGAGTGGTGAACCCGAACGTGGCCCTGCGCAAGGCCGGCCTCCTGTCCGTGGACGCGCGCGGCGCGATCGACCTGGCGCGCACGCGCGCCGTCTACTTCCCCGGGAATTCCACCTTCGTCCTGATCAACCGCGCCGAACGCGAGGACGGGATCGTGCGGCCCGAGGAGGAGGACGCCGTCCGGCGCGAGGTCGCGTCCGCGCTCCTGGCCATCCGCGATCCGCGGACGGGGCTCTCGCCCGTCACGGCCGTGGTGGATCCCCGCCAGGCCGCGGGCCACGATCCCGCCATCGGCGGCCCCGAGGGCGGGGACCTGTACCTCTCGCTCCTCCCCGGCTACGACCTCGCCGCCGATCTGAGCGGCGACGTCGTGGCGGGCGTCGCCCCCAGGGGCGCGCACGCGCTGAACCCGGAGCGGCCGGAGATGCTGGCCTCGTTCGTGGTCGCGGGCCCGGGCGTGGCCGCGGGGGCGAGGCTCGGCACCATCCGCCAGATCGACATCGCTCCGACGCTGTGCGCGCTGCTCGGGATCTCGCCCCCCGCGCAGGCCACGGGGCACGTCCTGCGCGAGGCGCTGGCCAGGGAGCCGCTCCCGCCGCCGGCGCCGTGATAGCCTCGCCACTGGGATGAAAAGAGTCTTATCCGAGGCCCCGACCTCCGCCGCTCCGCGCGTCGCGGAGGGGATCCTCGACCTCGTGGGCGACACGCCGCTGCTCCACCTGCGGCGGTTCGTGCCCGCCGGCGCGGCGGACATCTACGCCAAGTGCGAGTTCCTGAACCCCGGCGGCAGCGTCAAGGACCGCGCGGCCCTGGGCATGATCGACGAGGCTGAGGCCTCGGGCCGACTGCGGCCGGGGGCCACGATCGTGGAGCCCACCGCGGGCAACACCGGCGTGGGGCTCGCGCTGGTCGGCATCAGCCGCGGCTACCGCGTCATCGTGGTGGTGCCCGAGAAGTTCGTGGGCCCCAAGACCGAGGTCATGCGCGTGCTGGGCGCCGAGGTGATCCTCACCCCCACCGAGGGGGGGATACAGGGCGCCATCGCCAAGGCGAAGGAGGTGGCCGCGGCCCTGCCCGACGCCTTCGTGCCCCAGCAGTTCGAGAACCCGGCCAACCCCGCCTATCACTACAGGACCACCGCCGCCGAGATCCACGCCCAGCTCGGGCGGTTCCCCGACGCGCTCGTGCTGGGCGCCGGCACGGGCGGCACCTTCACCGGCGTGGCCCGCTACTTCAAGGAGCGGGAGCCGCGGGTGCGGGCCGTCCTGGTCGAGCCGCAGGGCTCGGTGTGGGGCGGCGGGCCCGCCGGCCCGCACAAGGTGGAGGGCATCGGCAACTCGTTCTGGCCGGGCGCGCTGGACCGCTCGCTCGTCGACGAGATCCGGACCATCAGCGACGGCGAGTCCTTCGCGGTGGTGAAGGAGCTGGCGCGGACCGAGGGGCTGCTGGTGGGCGGGTCGTCGGGGTCCGCGGTGTTCGCGGCCCGGGAGGTTGCGCGCGAGATGGGTGCCGGGAAGACCGTGGTCACTGTCCTGGCCGACGGCTTCGAGCGGTACCTGGGCAAGGGCATCTTCGAAAACCTTTGAGCAAGGGGGTGCTGCGCCGCACCCCCTTGAACCCCCGCGCGCTCCGCGGGAGTGAATCCCGCTTCGCGCGCAGTGGTTGTTCGTGGCCTTCATGAGGTGAACGCATGGGTTTTGCGACCGATTGCATCCACGCCGGGCAGGAGCCCGATCCCGCCACGGGCGCCATCATCACGCCCATCTTCCAGACCTCGACCTACGTGCAGGAAGGGCTCGGCCGGCACAAGGGCTACGAGTACGCGCGCACCCAGAACCCCACCCGGCGCGCGCTGGAGAAGAACCTGGCCGCGCTGGAGGGAGGCACCGACGCCTACTGCTTCGCCTCCGGGATGGCGGCCACGCAGGCGGTGCTGGCGCTGGTGGAGGCCGGGCAGCGGGTGGTGGTCTCGGACAACGTCTACGGCGGCACGCACCGCCTGTTCACGAAGGTCCTGTCGCGCTGCGGGATCGCCTCCTCGTTCCTGGACGCGAGCGACGCCCGGACCCTCGACGCGGAAGCCGGCGAGTTCGCCATGCTCTGGATCGAGACGCCCACCAATCCCTTGATGAAGATCTGCGACATCGCGGCCCTGGCCGAGGTGGCGCGGAAGAGGCGGGCGATCCTGGCCGTCGACAACACCTTCCTGAGCCCGTTCCTCCAGCGGCCCCTGGCCCTGGGGGCGGACGTGGTCGTGCACTCCACCACGAAGTTCCTGAACGGGCACTCGGACAGCGTGGGGGGCGTGGCCGTGGTCCGCTCCGCCGCGCACGCCGACGCCCTGCGCTTCTACCAGAACGCCGCGGGCGCCATCCTCTCGCCCTTCGACGCCTGGCTGGTCCTGCGCGGGACCAAGACCCTGGCCCTGCGCATGCCGCGCCACGAGGAAAACGGCCGCACGGTGGCCGAGTTCCTGCGCGCGCAGAAGAAGGTGCGCAAGGTCTACTGGCCGGGCTTCCCCGACCACCCGGGCCACGAGCTGCAGCGCCGGCAGGCCTCGGGGTTCGGGTCCATGATCACCTTCGATCTCGGCGAGCGGGAGGCCGCGCGCCGCCTGCTGGACACGGTGCGGCTGTGCTCGCTGGCCGAGAGCCTGGGCGGGATCGAGACCCTGATCTCGCACCCGGCCACCATGACCCACGCCGGCTACACGCAGGCGGAGCGGGACGCGCTGGGCATCTCCGACGGCCTGGTGCGGATCAGCGTGGGCTGCGAGGACGCCGAGGACATCCTGGCCGACCTGCAGCGCGCGCTGGACGCCGTCTAGCCGCCGCCCTCCTTCACGCTCTCGTCCAGCCAGTCCAGGTAGGGCTGGTGGCCGGCGGCTATGGGCAGGGCCAGGACCTCGGGCACCTCGTAGGGATGGAGCGAGACCAGGGCCTGCCTCAAGGCCTCGAAGCGCTCGGCGCGCGTCTTGATCACGAGCAGGCGCTCCTCGTCCTTCTCCACCTTCCCCTTCCACCGGTAGATCGAGGTCACGGCGGGCAGCACGTTCACGCACGCCGCCAGGCCGCGCTCCACCAGCGCGCGGCCGATGCGCTCGGCGTCCTCGGCCTTGCCCACGGTGGAGAGGACGACCATGCGTCCCGTCACTTCCGTCCGCGGTCCAGGACCGCCTTCCACTGCGGCGGCGTGAGCGGCACCACGGACAGCCGGCCCTGCCGCACCAGCGGGCTGTCCGCGAAGGCGGGCATGGCCTTGATCTCCGCCAGCGTGACCGGGACCTTCATGCGGCCCACCGGTTCGAGATCCACCACCACCAGCCGGGCATCGCCCTTCTTCGGATCGGCATAGGCGGCCCGCGCCACCCGCGCCCGGCCCACCACCGCCTTCTCGTCGCCGGTGTGGTAGACGAAGGCCTCGTCCCCGGCCTTCATGGCCCGCAGGTTCTTCAAGGCCACGGGATTGGTGACCCCGTCCCACACCGCGCGTCCCTCGCGCTCCAGGTCGTCGTAGGAGTACGCGGACGGCTCGGTCTTCAGCAACCACATGACGCGATCATAGCGCCGCAACAAGTGCTTGACAGCGGAGCCGCGGTGGTCCTATTCTTACAGCGCTTTTTAAAAATCTACTGTAAGAACGATCATGACCGATCCCGAGGGGATCCGGAAGCGCGTCCGCGGGCGCCTGGCCGAGCAGCGGCGCCTGGTGCGGACGCTGCTGGAGCAGCGCCAGCAGCTCCAGGGCTCGCTGTTCGTGCGCTATGGGATGTGCGGCAAGGCGGCCTGCGCCTGCCGCACCGGCGCGCGCCACGGGCCCTACTACGTGCTCTCCACCCACGCCGGCGGCCGCGGCCGCTTCTCCTACCTGGAGGCCGGGCGCGTGCGGGAGGCGCGGGCGCTGGTGGGCCGATCGCGGCGGTTCCGCGCCGGCCTGCGCCGGCTGCGCACGGTCAACCGCGAGCTGGTCGCCCTCCTGCGCCGCTACCAGGAGAGCGTCTCGCGGCGGGCCACGCGCAAGCTGGGGCTGCCGCCCTCTCTCCTGCCCAAGGGTCAGGTGTGATACCTTTTCCGCTCCGGGAAGGTCCGATGGTCACGAGGGAGGAGCGCAGGACGGAGCAACGGGGGCTGCGCAGGAAGGCATCGCTCCTGGCCTCGGTGATCGCCATCATCGCCCTGGTGGTGGGCTCCCTCTTCGGCGACCGCGGGATCCTGCAGCTCATGGCCCAGCGGCAGCGCGCGCTGGAGCTGGCCCGCGAGATCGAGGACATCCGCGCTGAGAACGTGCGCCTGGCCGCCGAGATCCGCGCCCTGCGCACGGACCCGCGGGCCATCGAGCGCATCGCGCGCGAGCAGCTCGGCCTGGCCCGCCCCGGCGAGACCGTCTTCCTCATCCGCGACGCGGACCCGCCCGCCGCCCGCTAGGCGCGCGGTCGCGTCGTTGCGCACGCGTCCGGCTCCGCGGCGCGGCCCCTCGCGTCCAGGAAAGTATTGACAGCCGACCGCGCGACTTGAGTAGAATGACCCGCTTCCAAAAGCAGGCCCGCAGCGGCAACCTGGCGCAAGGTCACGGAGGGATGACTCGATGCCAAAGTCGATGAGCAAGTCGAAGATCGTGGCCGCCCTGGCCGAGAGGTGCGAGATCCCCAAGAAGACGTCCGCCGCCTACCTCGAGGCGCTGGCCACCATGGCCCACAAGGAGGCCAAGAACGGGTTCACCATCCCCGGGGTGGGGAAGCTCGTGATCCGGCAGTACAACGCGCGCATCGGCCGCAACCCGCAGACGGGCGAGGCCATCCGCATCCCCGCGCGGCGCCGCCTGAAGTTCGTCGTCGCCAAGGCCGCCAAGGACGCCGCCCTCGGGGCCCATTAGGAACGGCCGGACGGCGCGAAGGGGCCCTCCCCCCTCCGCGCGCCGCGCCACCTGCTCCAAGCCTGATGGCCGCTGACGACCGGGACCGCGGCGCCGACACGCGCACCTTCGGGAAGAGCCGCGTCGAGCTCGCGCAGGGCGACATCACGCGCGAGATGGTGGACGCCATCGTCAACGCCGCCAACTCCGGCCTCCTGGGCGGGGGCGGCGTGGACGGCGCCATCCACAACGCGGGCGGACCGGCGATCCTCGAGGAGTGCCGCGCGATCCGCGAGCGTCAGGGCACGCTGCCCGCGGGCGAGGCCGTCATCACCTCCGGAGGCCGGCTGGCCGCGCGCCACGTGATCCACACCGTGGGGCCCGTGTGGCGCGGGGGCAGCCACGCGGAGGCCGAGACCCTGGCCCGCTGCTATCGCAGCAGCCTGGAGCTGGCCGCGGCCCGCGGCCTGTCCTCGGTGGCCTTCCCCGCCATATCGACCGGCGTCTACGGCTATCCCGCCGAGGAGGCCGCCGCCGTGGCCCTGCGTACCGTCAGCGACGTGCTCCGCGCGGGCTCGCCCATCACGCTCGTGCGGTGCGTGCTGTTCTCCGAGCGGCACCTCGAGATCTACCGCCGCGCGCTGCGCGGGCTGGGGGACTGAAGAGGGCGTTAGCCGAGCAAACCCTGAAGCTCCGCTTCCAGGCCCGCGGCCCAGGCCTCGAAGTCTCCCTCCGACTCCACCACGATCTCGATCTTGCCGTCCGGCCTCCGCCGTACGCGCCCGGGATGGCGCGGCGCGAGCGGGATCACCACCGCCTCGCGATGGATGCCCATGCGGTCCGTGATCTCGAGGATCCGGTTGATCTCCCGGCTGCCCACGACCTGAAGCATTGTCCCAGCATTCCAAAACCGCCACGGCGCGGTCAAGTCGTCGTTGCGCTCCCCCGCGACCGGGCGATAGAGTGGATCGAATGGCCGAAGCGACCGCGCCCTCCGTCTCCGCGCGGGACGAGGAGACGATCGAGGAGCGCGTCCTCGAGGTGGTGCGCGGGATGATGGAGGAGCTGGGCGCGGGCCGCGCCCCGCGCGCGCTCACGGCGCGCTCGTCGCTGGAGCGGGACGCCGGCCTGGGCAGCCTGGAGCGGGTCGAGCTGCTGCTGCGCCTGGAGGCCGCTTTCGGCCGCTCGCTGGACGAGGGCGCGCTGCAGGCCGACACCGCCGCCGAGCTGGCCCGCGCGGTGCGGCAGGCCGGCGGGCCCCCGGCGGCCAGCGCGCGCGAGTCCGCTCCCGCGCTCCCCGCCGCGTCTCCCCTGCGCGCCACGGCCTCCACCGTCCACGGCGCGCTCTGGCAGCGCGCGCAATCGACCCCGGACCGGCCGCACGTCTACATGCGCGAGGACGACGGCGGCGAGGCCACCCTCACCTACGGCCGCCTGCTGGGCGACGCCGCCGCGGTGGCGGGCGGGCTGCGCGAGCGCGGCGTGGCCAGGGGCGACGCCGTGGCCCTGATGCTCCCTACCGGCGCGGACTTCCTCCGCTCCTTCCAGGGCATCCTGATCGCGGGGGCGGTGCCGGTGCCCATCTACCCCCCCATCCGGCTGGACCGCCTCGAGGAGTACGCGACGCGGCAGTCCGCCATACTGCACGACGCGGGCGTGCGCCTGCTGATCACGGTGGCGCGCGCGGCGGCGGTGGCGCGCGTGCTCCAGGCCGCGGTGCCCTCGCTGCGCGCGGTGGTCACCGCCTCCGACCTGATGGGGGCGGGCGCATCGTGGACGGCTCCCGAAGGCGCGGGATCCGATCCCGCCTTCATCCAGTACACGTCGGGGAGCACGGGCCACCCCAAGGGCGTGCTCCTCACCCACGACAACCTGCTCGCCAACATCCGCGCCATCGCCGCCGCCCTGGAGGCCCGGCCGGACGACGTGGGGGCGAGCTGGCTGCCGCTCTACCACGACATGGGGCTCATCGGCTCGTGGCTCTTCTGCCTGTACGCGGGCCTGCCCATCGCCATCCAGAGCCCGCTGGCCTTCCTCGCCCGGCCGGAGCGCTGGCTGTGGGCGATCCACGCGCGCCGGGCCACCTTGTCCGCCGCCCCCAACTTCGCCTACGAGCTGTGCGTGCGGAAGGTGCCGGACTCGGCGCTCGCCGGCCTGGACCTCTCTTCGTGGCGGTGCGCGCTCAACGGCGCGGAGCCCGTGAACCCCGACACCCTGGAGCGCTTCGCGCAGCGCTTCGCTCCGTACGGGTTCCGCCGCGAGGCCCTGATGCCGGTCTACGGCCTGGCGGAGAACTCCGTGGCCCTCTGCTTCCCGCCCGTGGGCCGTGGTCCGGTTGTGCGCCGCGTGGCGCGGGACGCCTTCGAGCGCGAGGGCCGCGCCCTGCCGGCGGCGGCGGAGGATCCCGCCGCCTTGCGCTTCGTCTCCGTCGGGCGCGCGGTGCCCGGTCACGAGGTGAAGATCGTCGACGAGGCCGGGGCCGAGCGGCCCGATGGCGGGGTCGGCCGCCTCGTCTTCCGCGGGCCGTCCATGACCGCGGGCTACTACCGCCAGCCCGAGGCCACGGCGGCCGTGATGCTACCCGGCGGGTGGATGGACAGCGGGGACCTGGCCTTTCGCGCGGAGGGCGAGATCCACATCGCCGGCCGGCAGAAGGACCTGATCATCAAGGCGGGGCGCAACCTCGTCCCGCAGGAGATCGAGGAGCTGGCCGCATCGGTGGACGGCATCCGCAAGGGATGCGTCGCCGCCTTCGGGCTCGACCGCCCGGAGCTGGGCACCGAGAGCCTGGTGGTGGTGGCGGAGACCCGCGCCGTGGACGCGGCGGAGCGCGAGCGGATCGAGGCCGCGGTCGTGGACCGCGTGGCGGCCGCCCTCGGCATACCGCCGGACGTGGTGTGCCTGGTGCCCCCGGGCGCGGTGCCGAAGACCTCGAGCGGAAAGATACGCCGTGCCGCCGCGCGCGACCTCTATGTCAGCGGGTCGCTCGCGCGTGCGCCGCGGATGCCGGCGCGCCGGAAGCTGGGCCTGGCCCTGGCGGCGGCCCGGGCCGCGGCGGTGGCGGGCCTCGAGCGCACGCGTCGCGCCGCCTACGCGGCGTGGCTGGCCGCGGCCGCGCTGGTCCTGGTGCCGCCGTTCTGGCTGGCGGTGGCGGTCCTCCCCGGGCGGAAGGCGGCCTTCGCCCTGGCCCGCCTCGGCGCGCGCGTCCTGCTGCGCGTCGCGGGCTGCCGCCTCTCGGTCGAGGGAGTCGAGCACCTGCCTTCGTCGGGCCCGCTGGTCCTGGCCTCGAACCACGCGGGCTACGCGGACGTGCCCGCGCTGGTGGCGCTCCTCCCCCTCGACTTCCTGTTCGTGGCCAAGAAGGAGATCCTGTCCTGGCCGCTGGTGCGCACGCTCGTCCGCAAGGAGGGCCACCTGACCGTGGACCGCTGGGACGCCCGGCAGGGCGTGGCGGATGCGGGCAAGGTCGGCCGCGCGCTGGAGGAGGGCCGGAGCGTCCTCTTCTTCCCCGAGGGGACCTTCACGGCGGCGTCCGGCCTGCGCCCGTTCCGCCTCGGCGCCTTCCAGGCCGCGGCCCAGGCGGGGCTGGCCGTGGTGCCGCTCGCGCTGCAGGGGACGCGCGCCGTCCTGCCCGACGGGTCCTGGCTGCCGCGCCCGCGGGCGATCCGCCTCTGGATCGGCGCGCCGCTCTCCGCGGAGGGCGAGGGGTGGCGGGCGGTGGTCGCGCTGCGTGACCGCGTGGCCGACGCCATCGCCGCGCGCTGCGGCGAGCCGCGTCTCGACGTGGTAGCCGCGGGGCCGGAGCGCCCTTGACCGCCGCCGCGCGGCTGAGCCTGGAGGACGTCTTCCGCGCCCGCCGCGTGGTGTCCCGCCACCTCTCCCCCACGCCGCTGCGCCCCGCGTTCTGCCTGCGTCCCCGGCCGGTGTGGCTGAAGCTCGAGTGCTGGCAGCCCACCGGGTCCTTCAAGGTGCGGGGCGCCACGAACTTCATCGCCTCGCTCTCGGCCGAGCAGAGACGCGCCGGCGTCGTCGCGGCCTCGGCCGGCAACCACGCCCTGGGCGTGGCCTTCGCCGCCAGCATCCTCGGGGGAAGCCTGGAGGCCACCCTGTTCGTGCCGCGCACCGCGCCTCGGGCGAAGGTGGAGAAGCTCCGCACCTTCCCCGTCACCGTGCGCGAGGACGGCGAGACCTACGACGACGCGCACGCGCTGGCCATGGCGCACGCGCGCGAGACGGGGGCCGTCTACGTGCACGCCTTCGAGGACCCGCGCACCGCGGCCGGGCAGGGCACGGTGGCCCTGGAGATCCTGGAGGAGATGCCCGAGGTGGGCACGATCGTGGTGCCGGTGGGGGGCGGCGGCCTCATCTCCGGCGTGGCCGCGGCGGTGAAGGACCGGGCCAAGGGCACGCGCATCGTGGCCGTGCAGCCGGAGGCCTCGCCCTCGCTGCGCGAGTCCCTCCGTCAGGGCCATGCCCTCCTGGAGTACGCCGCGGGCCCCACGCTGGCGGACGGGCTGGCCGGCGGCATCGGCGAGATCGTCTTCGCCCACCGCGACCTGATCGACGAGGTGGTGGTGGTGCCGGAGGCGGAGATCGAGGACGCCATCGTGGCCCTGCTCGCGGACGATCAGGTGGTGGCCGAGGGATCGGGCGCCGTGGGCGTGGCCGCGCTGCGCGCGGGGCTCGTGCAGTCGGCCGCCGACGGGCGTCCCGTGGTGGCGATCGTCACCGGCGGCAACGTCGACGCAGCCGTCCTGGCCCGCCTCCTGCACCGGCGGTTTTGAGGATCGACTCCGGCGCCGACCGCTGGTTCGCGATGGCCGCGGGTGCCCTGGCCTTCGTGGCCGTGGCGGGCCTGGGCGCCCTCCTGTTCGGCTGGAGCGGTGGCCTGGCCGGAGGTGCCCTGGGCCTGGCCGCGGGCCTGGCGCTCTTCCGCGCGCTGCGCGGGCGCGCCGAACGCCGGCGGGCGCTGCTCAGGACGCCGTTCCCGGAGCCGTGGCGCCGTTTCCTCCTGGACCGCTGCGATCCCTACGAGCGGCTGCCGGTCGAGCTGCGCGCCCGCTTCGAGCAGGACCTGCGGGTCTTCCTGGCGGAGAAGCGGATCACCGGCGTCGGGATCCGCGCCACCGAGGAGCTCCGGCTGCTCGTCGGCGCCTCCGCCATGACGCTGTCGGTGGGCTGGCCCGACTACGAATGGGACCGCTTGACCGAGGTGCTCCTCTACCCGCAGGACTTCGCCCGCGACTACGGCTTCGAGATGAAGGAGCTCTCCGGCCAGGCCCACGGCTGGGGCACGGTCATCCTCTCCGCGCCGGCGCTCATCGAGAGCTTCGAGCATCCCGACGACGGCTACCACGTCGGCATCCACGAGTTCGCCCACCTGGTCCAGGTCGAGCAGGCGCGTTTCGCGGAGATCCCGCCCGGCCTGGACGAGGAGTACGGCCGCGAGTGGACCGAGCTGGTGGCGGCGGAGATGGACCGTATCCGCCGGGGGAAGTCGGTGCTCGATGCCTACGCGGGCGAGAACCCCAGCGAGTTCCTGGCCGTGGCCGTCGAGGCCTTCTTCGAGATCCCGCTCGAGCTGCGCGACCGGCATCGCGAGGTGTATGCGATCCTCGCCGCGTACTTCCGGCAGGACCCCGCGGCCTGGGACGAGGCGAGGGGGCTTTGAGGAAGATGGGACGGTCATGAGACTGGACGTGGCGTTGATTCGGAGCCATCCGGGACTCTCGAGAAGGAAAGCGCAGGACGTCATCGAGAAGGGACAGGTGAGCGTCGACGGCGTGACCGTCTCGGACAAGGGTCGCGACGTGCCCGACGGCGCGACGCTTGTCTGGGATCCAAACAAGAAATCCGTTCGCCGGTCTCGGATCTCCCTTCCGATCCTGTATGAGGATGGCTCGATCCTGATCGTCGACAAGCCCGCCGGGCTCCTGGCCGTGCCTACCTCGCCCGACGCCGCGAGCGAGGACACCGCGCTGGCGCGCGTGCAGGATTACGTCCGCCACCTCCGGCCGCGGAAGCCGTACGTCGGGGTGGTGCACCGCATCGATCGCGACACCTCGGGGGCCCTGGCCTTCGCCCTCTCCCCCGCCGCGCGGCCCCCGCTGCGCGAGCTGTTCCGCGAGCACCGCATCGAGCGGCGCTACGCGGCCCTCGTCCAGGGCGAGCCGCGCGGCGAGCGCGGCCGGATCGACCTGCCCATCCACGACGCCTACGCGGGCGGGCGGCGGCGCGTGGCGCGGGCGGGCGAGCCCTCGCGGCCGGCGCTGACGCTGTGGACCGTGGTGGAGCGGTTCGCGGGGGCGGCCCTGCTGGACGTCGAGCTCACGACCGGCCGGCAGCACCAGATCCGCGTGCACCTGGCCCACGTCGGCACGCCCATCCTGGGGGATCCCGTCTACGGGCGCGGGAGCGCCGGGCCGGAGGCCCGTCCCGCGGCGCCGCGGCAGATGCTGCACGCGCGGCTGCTCGCCTTCGCCCACCCGTTGTCCGGGCAGCCGGTGCGCGCGGAGAGCCCGCCGCCCCCCGATTTCCAGGCCGCGATCAGGGCCCTGCGGCTACCCGCGGGGCGAGGCGGAGGCGGACGGCCCCGGCGAGGCTGACCCGGCGGGGGCGGTGCCGTACTGGCGCAGCTTCGCCTTGATGCGGTCCTCGATCCAGTGCGGGTCCCACCATTCGCGGGCGTCCACCTGCTCTCCCTGCAGGATCATCGAGAAGTGCAGGTGATCGCCGCCGGCCAGGCCGGTGGCCCCGGTCTGCCCGATGGTCTGGCCGCGCGTCACGGTGTCGCCCGCCTTGACGGCGAACGAGCTCATGTGGCCGTAGAGCGAGAGCAGGCCGTACCCGTGGTCGATGACCACCGTGTTCCCGTAGATCCCGAAGAACTCGGCCATCATGACCTGGCCGTCGTTGGCGGCGGAGATGGGGCTGTTCGCGTTGGTGGCGAGGTCGTACCCGAGGTGGTCCTGCCGGTCCACCTCCTTGCCCTGGTACTTGTAGATGCGGTGGTCGGCGAACTGGGCCTCGACCTGGGAGTTGCTGAGCTGCCGGAAAGGCTCGCTCCACAGGAAGCGCTCCTGGGACTTCCCCGCCATCTCGCGCAGCTGCTGGTTGTCCTGCTTGCGCAGCTCGCGGTTGATGAACAGGTAGTTCTTCAGAACGTCGCCCTGGTCCTGGAGCGACGTGGTCTGGCTCGTGATCTCCGGCACGACCTTGTTGAGGAACTCGTCGGTGAGGTCCAGGTCCCGCGTCCGGAACTGCTTGGGAAAAATCTTGAGCCAGAAGGCGGACAGGCTCTCGTTGCCCGCCTCGTCGCGCGCGCGCAGGCGTACGGCGGTCCCCGCCGGCACGTCGTAGGGATACGCGAAGATCGCGAACCGCGTGGCGGGGTCTTTACTCCCGGGCACGGGAAAGCCGCGGAAGAGCCGGTCGCCCACCACGACCCCGGTCACGGCCGAGGCCGGCGTGACCTTGTACACGATCATGTCGCAGCCGCCCTGGTTGACGTAGTGCTGAGTGGTCAGGACCTCGAGCCGCGGCGGCGTGAGCCGGGCCGTGAAGTCCTGGTCCAGGCTCGCGCCCCGGCCGCTGAGGAACCCGAACTTCGCGCCCCGCGCCCGCACCTGCAGCTTGCCCGGGCCTTCGCTCAGGCGGAAGCGCCGCTCCTGGGCGGGCGCCCACCGGACCTGCACCTCGCGCCGCGGCGGGTCGTAGGTTTCGTCCAGGACGACCCTCTCCTCGCTGCCCTGCGCGATCGTGACCTTCACGTCGCGTACGCCGTAGCGGGGCTCGGCGATGTCGAGCGCGAGCGGGGCGTTGCGGCCCACGGTGTCGAAGGGCTTGGCCAGGACGATCTTCGGATGCGGGGCGAACAGGACGCGGAACAGGACGTAGCCGAGCCCCGCCACCAGGGCCGCGCCCAGCACCACGACGACGATGCCGAGGACCGGCGTCCGGCGGCGTTGTTGAACGCGTCCCCTGTAAAGCATGCGCTTTCCTTTCTCGACCCCCCACCCTATCCCTCCCCACGTAGGGGGAGGGAACTGCAGCTGCTAGACCGGCACCGCGTTCGTTGTTCGACCCCCCACCCTATCCCTCCCCACATAGGGGGAGGGAACTGCAGCTGCTAGACCGGTACGTCCCCGCGCTTCGATTCTACTGTGCGTGGCTTGAGCCTCTGGACGGAGCGTGACGATTTCCGGCGAACGGCGCGGTCAGGGCAGCGCGCGGAGGATCTCGTCGAGCTCCCGCGGCCCCCCGCGGAACTGGATGCCGGCCTGGTGGGACAGCCCTTCCAAGCGCGACCACATCACGACGCCCGGCACCTCGACGCTGACCGGAGTGGCGCCGTCGCCGACGAGCCGCTCGAGGTTGACCGTCAGCTCGGACCCGGTGGCCAGGTCCTCGCCCAGCCGCAGACGGCAGCCCACGGTCGACAGGTCCATGGCCGTGGCCGGGCGCCAGTCCTTCCGCGTCCGATAGCGGACGGTCAGCAGGCAGGCCTGGCGCGCCTGCAGACGGCGGTTCGGACGGCGCGGAGAGGGATCCTCTGGAGTGGTCATGATGGGAGGACGCCAGTATAGGCCGCAGCGCGGCGGCCGCTCAAGCCGAAGCGCCGCTCGCCGGGGGAGGCGAGCTGTGCTAAGGTCATGTCCCGTGTTCAGACGTACCGCCGCGGCCGCGCCGCTAGTCTTGTGCGTGACCGCCTGCGGCGGTGGCGGCTCCCCCACCGCTCCCCCCGAGCCGACCCAGCCAGGCTTCGACGTGGTGGCCGTCGTCTATTACGACGAGAACAGTGACGGCCGCGTCGATCCCGGCGAGACCGTGCGCATGCCGGACGTGGACCTGCAGGTCGGATCGCGGACCGGACGGACGGAGGGCGCGGGCAGGGCGGTCATCACCGGCGTCCCGGCGGGAAGCCCGTCGGTCGTCGTCCGCGCGGCGTCGCTACCGCCGTTCTACACCGCCCCCGTCCCGGTGCCGGCCACCGTCCCCCAGCCCGCCGGCAGCGACGTGATGGTCGGCCTCCAGCTTCCCATCGGCTTCAACCGGCCCAACACCTACATGGGCTTCGGCGACAGCATCACCGTCGGCGAGGGATCCAGCGACGACGGCGGGTACCGGGACAGGCTGGAGGCGAAGCTGCGCCAGCGCCTCGGCAAGGCCACGGTGATCAACCAGGGGCTCTCGGGCACCCGCAGCAACGCGGGCGCCCAGCGGATCCACCAGGTGCTCCCCGCGGAGCGGCCCGCCTACACATTGATCCTCTACGGCACCAACGACTGGAACCAGAGCGAGTGCAAGACCGCGTTCCCGTGCTTCACCATCGACAGCCTGCGGTCGATCGTGCGCACGGTGCGCGGCGCGCAGAGCCTGCCCCTGCTGGCCACGATCCCTCCCTGCAACCTCGGCATGGACGACCGCTGTCCGCCTTCGCGGCAGCAGTGGATCCACGACATGGACGAGCTCATCCGTCAGATGGCCCGCGAGGAGGGGGCGGTGGTGGCGGACGTCGAGGCCGCCTTCCTCGCGCATCCCCCGCTGTCCGCGCTCCTGGTGGACCACATCCATCCCAACGACGCCGGCTACGAGATCATGGCCTCCGAGTTCTTCGCCGCCATCACGGAGCCGGCCGCGACCGCGGCGGCCGCGCCGATGGCGCCGGAGCCCGCCCGCGCCTTCGGCTTCGTCCGGCCGGCGGCTCCAGCCCGGCCGACCCCGCCGTTCTCGAAGCCGGAGCGGGCCGCCGCCGAATGAAGACGGGCCGGCTGCTGAAGTTCCGCCGGCCCGGCGGAGAGGTCCACGCGTACCTCTATAAAGAAGAAGGGCAGTTCCGGGCGGCGCTGTACGTGCTCTCCGGCGAGGGCGAGGACGGTGCGCCGCTGCAGACCCTGAGCGGACCCCTGGAATCCGGCGTCGAGCAGGACGTGAGGGATTGGCTGGACGCCCACTTCCCGAGCAAGCGTTGAAAGGCACCGACCGCTTCGTCGTGGACGACGTGGTCTGCGCGGTCCACGGCGCCACGCTCAAGGTGGCCAACATCAGCGTCGGCGGGCTGTTCGCGGCCACGAGGTCGGCGCCGCCCGTCGGGGAGATGCTCGAGATGGACGTGGAGCTCAAGGGCCGCCCGGCCTTCCGCGTGACGGGCAAGGTGGCGTGGATCAACGAGGCCGAGGAGCCGAAGGCCCCCGACCTGCCCCAGGGCTTCGGCTTGAAGATCGTCAAGATCGCGCTCCCCGACAAGGTCGCCCTCCTGGACTTCCTCAAGCGCGCGTCCCCCACGCGGCTCAAGGGACCGACCCGCAGTCGATAGCACAGCCCGCGCTCGGTGCTGGTCCACTCCTTGCACTCTCGTTCGTGGGAACTGCTGCGCGTTGCGCAAGTTCCTGTTCGAACGAGGAGGACATATGCCCGAGAAAGAAACCCTGGAGCGGGCCGAGGAGGATCGGCGCGAGGGGAAGGCGCCGAGCACCCAGGCCGGCGAGTTCGTGCGGGAGGAGATGCACCACGTGCGCGAGGGGAAGCATGGCGCGCGGTCGACGAAGCAGGCCATCGCCATCGGACTGTCGAAGGCCCGGCGTTCGGGCGTGGACTTGAAGCCGCCGACGCGGGGCAAGAAGGCGACGAAGCGCAGCGCGGCCAGCGCCTATCGCGCGGGGCGCAGCCGCAGTGGCCGCCGGCCCTCCGCCACCCGGTCGCGCGCGGTCTCGCGGGTGCTCCGGCGCGAGGGCAGCAGCGCGGCCTCGCGGCCCGCGCTGGCGCGCCAGGCCAGGACGTCGGCCCGCAAGCGCGGCGCCGCGTCTCGCAGCGCGGCGGCGAGGAAGGCGGCCCGCACGCGCAAGCGCTGACGCGCGCCTAGAGGCCGAGGGCGGAGAGGCTGCCGTCGAGGATGGCCGCGGCCTCGTCGAGCTCGGCCTCGGTCACCACGAACGGCGGCGCCAGCATGACCACGTCCCCGTCCCGGCCGCTGGCGCCGCCCCCGCCGGGGTACGTCAAGAGCCCGCGACGGAATGCCTCGGCGCCCAGCGCCTCGGCGCGGCCCTCAGCTCGGGGGAACGGCCGGCGGCTCTCCTTGTCCGCCACCAGCTCCACACCGATCATCAGGCCGCGCCCGCGGACGTCGCCCACGTGGGGGTGCGCGCCGAGGGCGCGGAGCCGGCCCAGGGCCTTCTCGCCCATGACGGCGGCGCGCTCCACCAGCCCCTCCTTCTCCAGGACGTCCAGGGTGGCCAGGCACGCCGCCGCCGTGACGGGGTTGTGCGAGAACGTGAAGCCATGGACGAAGCCGCCTGGGGACCGGGCGAGCGCGGAGACCACGCGTTCGCCGGCCAGGACCGCGCCCACCGGCATGTAGCCGCCGCTCATCCCCTTGCCGCAGGTCATGATGTCGGGGACGACCCCGCTCCACTCGGTCGCGAACCAGCGGCCGGTGCGCCCGAACCCGGTCATCACCTCGTCCGCGACGTAGAGGACGCCGTGACGGTCGCAGATCTCGCGCGCCCGCCGCGCGTACTCCTCGGGCGGCACGGCCGCGCCCGCGGAGGCCCCGATGATGGGCTCCGCGATGTAGGCCGCCACCGTCTCCGGGCCCTCGCGCAGGATCACGGCCTCCAGGTCTTCGACGCAGGCCACGCCGCACTCGGGATAGGCGCGGCCGAGCGGGCAGTGATAGCAGAACGGGGCCATGGCCTCGGGCGCGGAGGGAAGCAGCGGCTCGTAGGGCGCGCGCAGGTTCGGGCGTCCCGAGAGCGCGAGCGTGGCCAGGGTGTTGCCGTGATAGGAGACCGACCGGTGGACGACCTTGTGGCGGGAGGTCTGTCCCAGGGCGAGGTGGTACGCGCGCGCCATCTTCACGGCGGTCTCGTTGGCCTCGGAGCCGCCGGACACCAGGTACAGCCGGTTGCAGTCGCCCGGGGCATGCACGGCCAGGCGCCGGGCGTATTCCTCGAGGACGGCGCTCGTGAACTGCGTGCCGTGGACGTAGGCCGCGGCGGCGGCCTGCGCGGCCATGGCCTCGGCCACCTCGCGGCGGCCGTGACCGATGTTCACGACCACCGCTCCGCCGGAGCCGTCCAGGTAGCGCTTCCCCGAGCGGTCCCACACCACCGCGCCCTCCGCCCGCTCGACGGTGGGCACCGCCGCCCCGAGCCGCCGCGGGAAGACGAAAGAGGACGGACGCTCCACGAGCGGCATTCTAGGAGATATCCTTCCCCCGATGAGCGCCACGCTCCGGTCGGTCAACCCGGCTACCGGCGAGACGATCCGGGAGTACCCGCAGCCCGACGACCGGGAGCTGGCCCAGCTGCTCCAGGGAGCCCAGCGCGCCTTCGACGAGTGGCGGACCACCGGCTTCGCCGAGCGCGCCTCGCTCATGCGGCGCGCGGCGGCCCGCCTGCGCGAGAGACAACGAGACGACGCCGTCCTGATGGCAGCGGAGATGGGCAAGCCGGTGGCCCAGGGCCAGGGCGAGATCGAGAAATGCGCCTGGGTCTGCGAATGGTTCGCGGAGAACGCGGAGCGGCTGCTGGCCCCGGAAGAGGTCGAGACCGAGGCCTCGCACAGCTTCGTGGCCTTCGCGCCGCTGGGTGTGGTGCTGGCGGTCATGCCGTGGAACTTCCCGTTCTGGCAGGTGGTCCGCTTCGCGGCCCCGGCCTTGATGGCCGGGAACGCGGGGCTCCTCAAGCACGCGGGCAACGTCTCCGGCTGCGCCCTGGCCGTGGAGGCGGTCTTCCGGGAGGCCGGCTTCCCGGAGGGCCTCTTCAAGGCGGCGCTGGTGGACACCAGCCGGGTGGCCGGCCTGGTGGCCGCGCCCGTGGTGCGCGCCGTGACGCTGACCGGGAGCACGGGAGCCGGCCGCGCGGTGGCCGCCCGGGCGGGCGAGGTCCTGAAGAAGACGGTGCTGGAGCTGGGCGGCAGCGACCCCTATGTGGTCCTGGAGGACGCGGACCTGGAGGCGGCGGCGGAGGCGTGCGTGGCCTCGCGCCTCATCAACAGCGGGCAGAGCTGCATCGCGGCCAAGCGCTTCATCGTCGTGGAAAAGGTGCGGCCCCGCTTCGAGGAGCTGTTCGTGGCCAGGATGAAGGCCAAGCGCATGGGCGATCCCATGGACGAGGCGACCGAGGTCGGCCCGCTGGCCCGCCACGACCTGCGCGACGACCTCCACCGGCAGGTCACGCAGAGCGTGGAGCGTGGGGCGCGCCTGCTGCTCGGAGGGGCGATCCCCGCCGGCCAGGGGGCCTACTACCCGCCCACCGTCCTCACCGCCGTCGGCAAGGGGATGCCGGCCTTCGACGAGGAGCTGTTCGGGCCCGTGGCCGCCATCGTGAGCGTGCCCGACGAGGCGGCGGCCGTGCGCGCGGCCAACGACAGCCCGTTCGGCCTGGGCGCCGCGGTCTTCACCGGGGACACGGCCCGCGGCGAGCGGCTGGCCGCGCAATCGCTGGAGGCCGGGTCCTGCTTCGTCAACTCGCTGGTCAAGTCGGATCCGCGCCTGCCCTTCGGCGGGATCAAGGAGTCCGGCTACGGGCGCGAGCTGTCCAGCTTCGGCATCCGCGAGTTCGTGAACGTCAAGACCGTATACGTCAAGTAGTCACTCGCCCAGCTCCTCGCGCACGCGGACGTGGCGCAGCACGGATCCCATGGTGAGGAGTCCGGCCAGCCGGTCGCCGTCGACCACCAACACCCGCCCGAGGCCGGTCTCCGCCATCTTGGCCATGGCGCGGATGAGCGGAGCCTGGGGCGGGACGACTATGGAAGCGCCCAGCGGCGTCATGGCCGCCTGGACCGAGGTCCGCTCCCGCTCCTCGGCGGGCACCTTGAGGATGTCGCGCCGGCAGAGCAGGCCCACGGGGACGCCGCCGCGGACCACCGGATAGGCCCCGTATCCGGTGTGGAGGAAGTGGTCGTGCGCCGCCTCGGCCAGGGAGATCTCGGCCGGCAGGGTGGCCACGTCCTTGACCATCGCGTCGCCCGCGGTTACGCCCCGCAGCGCCTCGTCCACGCGCGCGCTCTGGTAGGCGCCGGCCGAGGCGTCCTTCAGGAACCAGCCGATGAGCACGTACCACATGCCGGAGATCCCGGCCCCGCGCACCATGCTGAGCACGCCGCTGGCCATGAGGAAGTACGCGAACAGCGTGCCCGCGCGCGCCGCCACGCGCGTGGCGCGCGCCTTGCCCATGGACTTCCAGAGCACGCCGCGCAGGAGCCGGCCGCCGTCCAGGGGAAAGGCAGGGACCAGGTTGAAGACGGCGACCACGACGTTGATGAGCGCCAGGTAGCGGGCCACCGCCCAGACCGTGCCCCCGGGCCGCGCCAGCATCCCCGCGCCCAGGAACAGGCCGGCCAGCGCGAGACTCACCGCGGGCCCCGCCGCCGCCATGCGGAGCTCGGTGCGCCCGTCCGGCGGGTCCTTCTCCAGGCGGGCCACGCCGCCAAAGATGAAGAGCGTGATGGATCGGATGGCGATGCCGCTCCGCAGGGCCACGATCGAGTGCCCGAGCTCGTGCAGCAGGATGGACACGAAGAAGAGGAGCGAGGCCAGAAGACCCTTGGCCCAGTACGAGGTCACGGGCAGGTTCGGGTAGCGCTCGGGGAAGTAGCCGGTGGCCAGCGTCCAGGCGATCAGGCCGAAGACGATGAACCAGGAGAAGTGGACGAAGACGGGGATCCCGAACACCCGGACGATCTGCACGCTGCCGGGGCTGGAGGAGGGCGGCATGGTCTCGAGATCATTGTCGCTCCACCGGCCGATGGCTGCGCGCGGTGATCCGCCGCGCGCCGACCCGAGCGGCGTGGTTACGGCGGGGGGTCCGCGGGCACCATCAGGGCGCCAAACACCAGCGCCAGGCTCGAGACGTACGCCCACAGGACCAGCGAGACCGAGAAGGCGAGCGGGCCGTAGAAGGCCTCGAGGTTCATGCGGGCGAGCTGGATCAGGAAGAGGTACTTCGCCGCTTCCCAGGACGTGCCGCCCCAGAGGGCGGCGCGGACGGCCATGGCGGTGCGCACCGAGACCGCGGGCACGAAGCGGTAGATGAGGAAGAAGAGCACGTAGCTCATGAGGAGCGCGATGGCTGTCGCGCCGTGGCGGGCCAGCGCGGGCAGCTCCCGCCCCCAGGCCCGGGCGGCAAGGGTGAGGGCCACCGAGCAGAGGGCCAGGAGCCCTCCGGCGAGCGTCATCAGCACCGCGAGCATCCGGCTGCGCCAGAAGTGCCGGTGCGGGCGGCCGCCCCACGCGCGGTTCAGCGCCATCTCCACGGGCATGAAGATTCCGGATGAGCCCCACACGATCAGGGCCAGCGAGACGACCTCCAGGCCCTTGGCCATCTTGTTCAGGTTGCGCAGTGCCGGCGCCATGGCCTCGTGGCCGAACGGGATGAGCTCGTCGAGCAGCAGGAGGAGGGCCGTTCCCGCGCGGCGCCCGCCCGGGAGCTGCTGCGAGGCCGCCGCCACCACCAGCAGCAGCGGGAAGAGGCAGAGGAGGAAGTTGAACGCGATGGCGTTGGTGAGGACCGCGATGTCCCGCGAGACGAGCGTCCCCGCCGCCTTGGAGAGACGCCCCGGCCACCGCGAGCGCAGCCTCACGGAGGGGCCGTCGGGGCGGCGGCGAGCGTGGCGGCCGCCCGCCGGAGCGCGGCCCCCAGCGCCGCCGCCTGCGCGCGCGTGGCCGCCGTGTCGCCGGCCAGGATCGCCTCGCGGACTCCCGGCAGCGTCTCCGCCTCGTAGGTGGGCAGCGGCGCGTAGACCAGGTGGCGGAACCAGGGACGCCGCGGGATCCCGTCGGGGTCGAGCAGGTCGCGCTCCGCCCGCATCAGCGCCGCGTTGCGCGCCGCGGCGTCGGTGGCGACATCCGCCAGGGGGGACGCCGCCGGCAGGCGGGCCAGCGCGGCGGCGCCAGCCCGGGCCTCGGCCAGGTCCACCTCCATCCCGCGGGCGCGGGCCAGGGCCTCCACGTCATCGAGATAGACGAGGAGGTCGCGGCCGTAGGTCGCGTAGTCGAGCGGGAGGACGTCCGCATTGGCCAGGCGCAGGGCCATGATCCCCCACAGGCGCGCCATGGCCGCGTGGTACTGGAAGCCGGGGTCGCCGAAGCGCCGCATCCATTCGTGCGTGTCGTAGATGGAGTGGTACACGCCGTAAGGCCCGTCGAAGACCGCGTCCACGGACGGGACGCCGATGTGGTTGAAGAAGACCGTGTAGTCGCTCCCGCTGCCCAGGATGCGCACGGCGGGGTCCTCGGTCCGGGCCCCGGCCAGCACCCCGTAGCCGCGGCCGCTCCCCGGGCCCGCGGCCCGCCACACGTCGTACACGGACCCGCGTCCCTTCGGGTCGGGGACCGCGCGCGCGGCCTCGTAGAGGAAGGGCCGCAGCGACGGGACGGCGCTCACCGACAGCGTGTCGCCGGACGTCGAGGCGTCCACGTTGAGGCAGGCCACCGCGTCCCTGGCCAGCCTCTCCTCGTTCTGCTCGCCCCACTCCGTCGACCCGGTCAGCGTGAACTCCTCGGCGTCCCAGATCCCGAAGACGATCGTGCGCCGCGGGCGGATCCCGCGGCGCTGCAGATCGCCCAGCGCGCGGGCCAGCTCCAGCGCCGTGGCCGTGCCCGAGGACGGGTCCACGCCGCCGTAGGTCCACGCGTCGTGGTGGTTGGAGAGCAGCACGACCTGGGCCGCCACCGCCGGGTCCGGGTCCGCCCCGCGGATGCGGCCGATCACGTCCCGGATGGGCCGTAGCTCGCGCGGGATCACCAGCCGCACGCGGAGCCGCGCGGGGCCCGGCCCCACGTGATAGGCGAATGGGCCGCCTCCCTGCCAGTCGCGCGCGGGGCGCACGGGACCGGACAGGGCCTCCAGGATCACGCGCGCGTCCTTGAACGACAGGGGGACGGTGGGGATCTTCGGCAGGATCTCGGAGTCCGCCTCGGGGATCCGCCGCGCTCCCGGGACCGAAGGCCAGCCGGGCGTCAGCGGGTCGCCGGGGACGATGAAGTCGTACACGTTCGCCCCGCGCTGCACGTGGCTCTCGGGCCCCCAGGGTCCCTTGGGGTACATGTCGCCCTGGACGTAGCCGTCCTCGGACGGGTCCGAGTAGGTGACGAGGGCCAGCGCGCCCCGCTTCTCCGCCTCCAGGCTCTTGCCTCCGCGGTAGCCCTTGAACGAGCGGGCGAGGACGATCTTGTCCTTCACGTCGATGCCGAGGCCGGACAGGGCCGCGTAGTCCTCGGGGCGGCCGTGGTTCGCGTACACGACCTCGCCCTCCACGTCGCCGCTGCGCGCGTAGGCGTGCCAGGGAAGGGCCAGCGTGGGCTCGGCGCTGCCCGGGTCCTCGGGGATGGGTTCCTCGCGGTTGGCCAGGCGGACGGGCCTGGTCTGATCCGCCGTGGTCATCTCGACCTGCACCACCCGCGCGCTGGAGAGCAGGACGTCGTAGCTGACCACCTCGGTCTCCAGGCC
>Ga0068859_100001026_pt1 | contig 28618 bp, 21 predicted proteins | sample KBSSwiS22_FD_66585 | JGI IMG/M metagenome (GOLD analysis project Ga0068859, IMG submission 66585) | Switchgrass rhizosphere microbial communities from Kellogg Biological Station, Michigan, USA - KBS Switchgrass S2-2 | ecosystem: Host-associated > Plants > Roots > Rhizosphere > Soil ...
CGATGTGGTAAGAGTACAGATTGAGGGCGACGAAGATTGACAGGCCGACCGCAAACCCAAGAATGAATAGGCTTCTCTTCACAACCACAGTTCAGCAAAAACGAGTAACGGCCCAACGCTTGAGTTGACGCGGGCGAGCGCCAACACGAAACCTTTCAATCAACAAAGCTAGTTGAGATACAAGCTATCGAGCCTCGCGTCCAACGATTTGTTCGGCGCGTCGAGTTTAAGAACGACCGGCGGATATTTTTTGATGTCGTATTTAAGGATTACGTCGAACTTCTTAACGCGCCCGGCCGAGACCTTGAGCTTCTTGCGCTCGTAGGAATAGAAGATTCCGGACCTGGCGACCGAGACGCGATATTGCCCCGCGGGCAATTGAATTTCGAATTCGCCCTCTATGTTGGAGACAACGGTGCGAGTTCCCTGAGCACTGTCGAATACGACGGTGACCTTAGGAACCCGAGCACCTAGAAAATCGACCGTGGTGCCTTTGGTCGTGGCGAGTTGCGGCGACGGCGGTTGCTGCGCGAACGCAGAGGTCGCGAGCGACACAACAAGAAGAGTTAGAATTATTCGCAGCGTGAACATTGGTTCAGACAAATCAACAAGCGCCGAACGTCTGAGTTGACGCGGCGGCGCGAATCAAAGCACCCTTCGCTGCACCAAGCTAGTTGCGGGAGGCGCTTCCGCCGCTCGCGTCCAACGATTTGTTCGACATCGTGATTGAGTGGACCGTTCCCGACTCTTCAAACTCGCGGGCAAGCTCTAACGTAGGGGCTTGCACCGACCAGAAAACATCCCCTTCGGTCCAGAAGATTCTGAAAGCGCGAACGCTTTCATCGCCCGTGAACACGGTCACGCCACGTTTTCCTATTTTCTGCCCGTTCTCATCGAACTTCGATCCCAGGGAGATAAGCTTGGCGGCTGTGGTAGTAGCGTTCGATTCAAAGTGTTCACGGGTCACTCGGGCAGATCTAAAATCTCCATAGAGCGTTATTTCTTCGGGATCGGAACTGGCGGGGGTCTTGTACCAATAGATATGGTACTCACGCTCAACCAGGGAGCCTACCGGAATGAACCTCGGTGAGACACCCGACAAAGGAACGGTGGCCACGGTTACAGCACGGCTACGGTGTTCTCGATGTACGAACTTGCTGACCATGACACCAACAATGAACGTAATGACGAGAACACTGAGATGAAGGGTGATTCGTTGCATGACCCCAGATTCTAATACCGTACTGAAACTAAGATGTCGAACGTTTGAGTTGACGCGGGCGAGCGCCACCACGCGCCCTTAAAATCAACAAAGCTAGTTGAGAAACACGCTATCGAGCCTCGCGTCCAACGATTTGTTCGGCGGAACTATTTAGGCCATTCAACATTCGCAGGAGCCGCCGAGACCTGCGAAACATCCGAGACGATCAGTCGGTAACAAAAGTTCACATAACTTCGACCTGGCATATCCGATTCGACGGAGGTCTTTGTGCAATCGGCGTCGGGTATCTTTTCGAGTCTAGCGACCAACACCACGTTAGCCCAAAAGTTTCCGCGCTGAAAACCATTACCACCCAAGCGATTGACACCATCAACCAATTTGCGTCGAGAGGAGCTATCGAAGTCGGTACGAATGTATTTTACATTGGGATCACATGTCCCGTCGTACAGCGCTGTCTCGTGATAGCCAATTAGAATCCCTTGAACGCGCACCGCACCGGAGTTGTATGTATTGGGCATTCGAACAAGATCGCAAAACGACGCTGGAGAATCTGGGGTTTGAGTCGAGGGCGAACGCTGGCGGCAAGCACCAATCATCACGGCAAGAGCAGCGATTGTGATTGCCAAGAGAGGCGCGATTTGTTTCACAGAACCTTAGATTGCCGCATTCACGAATTGTTCCGCCGAACTAAGTATTGTGCGAACCAGATTCGCACAAGCTTCTTATATCTGCTTTTGTGCGAACTGGCAACATCGTCATAGTGGTTCTCGTCATGGTGGTTTTTACTCGTCCATCGGACTTCGGACTCCACGACCTCCACGATTCAGAACATGCGTATAAATCATGGTAGTCCGCACGTCCGAATGGCCCAATAACTCCTGTACCGTTCGAATGTCATACCCCTTCTCCAGCAAATGGGTGGCAAAGCTATGTCTGAACGTGTGACAGCTTGCGTTCTTCGAAATCTGGGCGCGTCGAATCGCGCTGCTCACCGCTTTTTGCACCGCACGTTCAGAGAGGTGATGTCTTCGCTCTTGGCCGCTGCGGGGATCAATGGACCGATTGGGAGCCGGAAATACGTACTGCCAACCCCATTCCTTCGGTGCATTGGGATATTTGCGCGCCAAAGCATAAGGTAGATAGACCTCACCGTAATCCGCGTTGAGATCGTCCTGGTGTAACAGCCTGACTTTTTCTAAATGATGGCTGACTCTTTCCTTGAGGCTTTCGGGAAACATGGTCACCCGGTCCTTCTCGCCCTTGCCGTCCCGGACCGTAATCTGAGCGTGCGTGAAGTCGATATCCTTGACCCGCAGGCGCAGGCACTCCATAAGCCTAACGCCAGAACCATAAAGCAAGCCGGCTATAAGCCAATGGGTTCCATCCAGCTTCTCCAGTACTCTTTTGACTTCTTCACGGGTAAACACCAGGGGCAGGCGCTTTGATTTCTGAGCTCGTTCAATGTTCGCCACGTAGGCAAGCTCCTGCTTGAGCACGTCACGATAGAGAAAAAGCAGGGCGCTCAGGGCGACGGTCTGAGTAGACGCGGCAATGTGCCCTTCAACCGCCAGATGAGAGATGAAGGCGCGAATCTCGTTCTCGCCCATTTCGCGGGGATGGCGCTTGTGATGGAAGAAAATGAATCGGTTTACCCCGTGAGATAATTCCGAAGTCGGTTCTTAACATAGCGTTTGCCCCAGCTTGATTTTAGATACTTCTCACGTCTGGTGGCATCGGTTTGATTGAGACAACCTTCCCAATATACCAACTCAAACGGCCGACGCCGCTTCATCGAAGGAACCAAACCGTTATCATGATCGTCCAATCTCCTCTTTAGGTTCTTTGTGAATCCGACGTAGAACATCCGATCTTTCAATGACCGCAGCACATAAACATAAAAGTGAGAGTTCATATTCCCTATCTCACGGGGTGAATCCAGCTGACATAGGCTTGCTCAGTGCGGATGCTCAGGTGGCGCATGCGTGCGACGGCGCGGACTTCACCCCGTGAGATAACTCCTCCGAAGCTGTCGAAATGAAACCGAGGGAGAACAACTTGTCCGTCGTATCTCACGGGGTGAATCCAGAAGTCTGGGTTTCCCGTCGATGCGTTTGTTGGCTTCGACGGGGAGAGTGGTAAGCATCCTTCGATTATACGAATCGATGCAAGTAAAAAATCTTGCAAGGAGGTGACGACGGAGGTTGCGGGGGATCAAATCAATTATGGTCGTAGCCGGCTTTTCACTAAGAGTTGGCGCGGCTTTGATCCAGATTCCTTCTTCGATCCAAAAGCCTCATTTTTGATCCATAAACGTTTTCGTGTAGGGAGACGTGGGTAAACCACCTCGCGGGCGACAGGCCACAGTGTCACTAGGGGTGAAAAAGTTGATTTTGTTTTTGGTGATCGATAGAGTGTCCCTGAACTAACGATAACTCAATTCTAATGATCTCACTCACCTTTGTGTGGGACAGCGGCAAATATCCAAACTGGCTTCGGGTGGCGCTGGTGAAGAAATATGAGTAAAAGTCGTCGCTTGCTGGTTGTCTGCCTCATGCTAGTGAGCTACGGTGCGATCGCCCGCACTAAAGCTCAATCTCCCAAGGTCACCGCGCCGAATGTCGAACAGTCGGTTGATGATCGGCTGCGAGAAAAGCGCTTGCTAAGCGTGATTCGGGTCATGAAATTCGCCGATAGGGCATTAAGTTTCAAAGACCTGACTGTCAAAGTATTGACAATCTCACAACTCGCAGATTTGCTTTGGGACGACGATCAACCGTATTCCCGGCAATTGTTCGTGAAAGCACTAGACACTTGTAATAACCAAAAAGATTCTGATCAGTCGACGGAGAGAAAGCTTACGGTTCGAGGAGTAGCGAGCCTGCGTCGTCAAGTAATTGGGTATATCTCGCGACGTGACGTGAGCTGGGCAAAAGAACTCATCGATGCCGGGACGGTCGCAGAACGCGAGGCGATCAATAGCAGTCAGGCCAATATAGAAACTGCCTATGACCTTGCGCGGAATAGTGATATCAAGAGTGCCTCTGAGTTCGCTGAGAGAAGTCTGGAGACTGGGGTTTCTCCCTGGATAGTCGGGGTACTGGTTGAAATCCGCCGTAGCGATCCAACTCGGGCAGATTTGTTGTTTGTGCAAGTCCTTGACCGGTTAGGAACCGGTTCAGGCTCCGATCTTGATACGTTCTCCTACCTGGGGACATACCTTTTTACCTCGCCGAGAGTTAATCCGGAAGACCCTGCCGCCGCTGTTCAAGTCATTGTTGGTTCGAACCTCTTATGGGACATCACCATTGACCGGCCGAAGATATCGCCTGCGCTAGTGCGAGCTTATATTCAAACAGCGATTGCTTTGATCGGACGTTCAAAGACAGATCGCGAATCGTCGCTCTCTTATGCGATCGGCTATTTGTTATTTCCAAAAGCCCGTAAATACGCACCTGACCTGGCGCCAATTCTTACTGCGACCATGCAGAGCATTGCGGCCAGAGTGGCGCCCGAACTCCTACAAACTGCCGCATACAAAAATTTCGAACCACCGCAGCCGTTACCATTTGATCAGGCAATTGCTGAAATAGAGAAGCTGCCATTACAGAATCAGAGAGACGAAAAATACTTTTCCCTCTTAGCCTCGCTTTGGCAAAAAAAGCAATATGGGTCGGCACGACTCGCCGCAAAACGATTGTCGGACTCAAACGAAAAGGACCAGGTCGAGGCGGTGATAGATTTTGGGGAGGCGTCGGACGTAATTGCCAAGTCAGATATTCGCAAAGCGCAGCGGATCGCAGAAGGAATGCCTCGGGGGATCGAAACTTCCCTCGTTTGGCTTGGAATTGCGCGGTCTCAACTTCGCGCAAAGCAACTTGCGGAAGCAGTCGAAGCCACGAACCGCGCCATGAACGCAGTCAGCTCTTTGATTGACGCGCGGCGCGGATACGTGCTCATCGAAATTGCCGGGTTAATGGCGAAACTGAATGCGGGTAATGGCATGGCGGTATTACATGATGCCATCCGAGAGTTCAATTCTCGCAGTCCGTCGGAACAAATCGAATGGCGGCGAACAATCAAGATCGGTAAAGTCACACGTGTGTTTCCACTTACCATGCAGGGGTTCAATGGCAGCATCACTGACGCCGTCGCAAACCTGGTAGCTTTGGATGCTGACTCCCTGGTTAGTGAAGTGAGCGAGCTGAAACAAGAGCAACAAGCGGCTAAATTAATGACAGCTGTCTCAGCTGTATTCCTGCGACCGGAATCAAAAAAATATTGAGAACCAAACGAACCGGGGTCAGGCCTTCGATTCTTCGATTTCGCAAATTCTCGTCATTATCGGCCGGGCCAGCTGATGTCCGATTTCCCTCCACCACAGCGGACAGGGAGTGGATACCAGGGCTAAAATGCGCTATCTCTTTGTATTGCAGGGGTTACGGGAGCAGTTAAGAGCGTTACAAAGCCACCTCTCAAGGTCGATCGCGACCGCGCGAAGGTGTTACAAGGCCAACTCAACATCACGCAAACGCGGCTCAACATCACGCAAACGCGGCTCAACGTCACGCAATCGCGGCTCAACGCTGAGCATTCGCAGCTCAATGTCACGCATTCGCAGTTCGACATCGAGCAATGCCAACTCAAGGTCAAGCAATCGCGGCTCAACGTCAAGCATTGGCAGCTAAAGGACGAGCATTCGCGGTTGCACCTCGGGCAAACGCGCCTCAACCCCAAACATTCGTGGGTCGGAATCGAGCATTGGCAAATAGCAACTGCGCATTCGCGGCTCGCGGCCGGACAATCACGGCTCTTTGTTGATTTTAGAATCTGGGTAATCTGCGGATTACGCCGCGCGGTTTTTGCGGATGATGGACTGATTTGAGGTGGGTTGAGGCGTTGTCTGCGAGGTAGCTAGCTGGTCCTTTTGCTGCGCTCGCAGAAGGCACTGGTCAAGCTTCTTCGCCAGCTCTTCCACGTGAGGTTCTTTGATCATGTCGAGGTGCGTGCCGGCAACTTCGTGTACTTCCATGCCGCCCCGCGCCAGCACCAGCCAGCCTTCGAGCAGATCGAACTTCGCGCGCAAGTCCTTGCTGGCCCAAAAGAGCGTGATTTGCCCGGCGTAAAAATGCGGAGTGTAATCATGCGCCGCCATCCAGTTGTACTCTTCGACATTGCGTAACGCAGGCGGAACTTCATAGCCGGCGCTTTGATAAGAACGGTAAACGGTGCGCCACAGCTTGCTCTTGATCCTTAATGGCGCGTACTGGGCTTTGTCAGCCAGGTAGCCGAACTTCTCGCGTAGGCGCAAGCCGCGCACGTTTGCCAGGTGTGCGCCGATTCGCTTGCAGAAACGTGTCGTTTTACTGCTTGATGATAAGTAACCTCGAGGAGCCAGTTTCACATAGCCAACCGGGTATGAATCCAACAACGCCAGCATCCCGACTTCCTGACCTTGTGCTTTCAGCTGGCGGGCCATTTCAAAGGCAATCGTCCCGCCGAGGGATCGCCCACCGATAAAATAAGGACCCTCAGATTGAAACTCGCGTAACTCTTTGACGTAGTGTGCGGCCATGTCTTCGATGTACGCGTGCGGCAATTGAGCGTCGTCCAGACCCCTCGACTGAAACGCGTAGAATGGCTGATCGGTGCCGAGGTAACGCGCGAGATCGTAGTACTCGAGGACGTTGCCGCCCACCGCATGAACACAGAAGAAGGGTGGACGCGTGCCGAGCGGCTGAATCGGCACCAGCGAAGACCACTGAAGCGTCGAATTGTCTTTCAACAGAGCAGCAAGTTGCGCGATCGTCGGCGCCTGGAACAAAGTCGCGAGCGGCAGACGCCTGCCGAATCGCTTCTCCATCTCCGCACACAGACGCACGGCCAAAAGTGAATGGCCACCAAGTTCGAAAAAGTTTTCGTGAATGTCGATGCGATCCAGTGATAGGACTTCCTGCCAGACTTCGGCCAGCGCACTTTCGGTTGCTGAACGGGGCGCGGTGTAATCAGCGCGACGCTCGGTTTGAATTTGATCAGGCCGAGGCAGCGCGGCGTGATCGAGTTTGCCATTAGGCGTCAGGGGTAAAGCTTCCAGGGTGACGAACACAGACGGCACCATGTAAGCCGGCAGTCTGGCACCGGCATAATCACGCAAAACGCTTGCGGCGATCGTCTGATCTCCGACGACATAAGCGACCAGACACGTTTCATCTGAGTCGTTTCGTTGCGCGATGACTGCGGCCTCATGCACGCCGGGGTGCTTTGTCAGCACCGCTTCGATCTCGGCCGGTTCGATGCGAAATCCGCGAATCTTTGTTTGTCGATCGGCGCGGCCGAGGTGCTCGACATTTCCATCGGGCAGATAACGTCCGAGGTCGCCGGTGCGATAAAGGCGATCGCCATCCGCACTTGTAAATGGATTCCCGATGAAGCGTTCGCTCGTCAGGGCCGCATCACCCAGATAGCCTCTGGCCAGATGCGGACTGCGAAAATAGATCTCTCCGGGTTCGCCGATGCCGCACATTTGCCGTTGGCGATTCAGGACGAGCAACTGAACGTCGCGGATCCCTCTGCCCAGTGGCAGAACCTGTTTATCGAAACCGGAGACTTCATCGCTCGTGTTTGGCACCACGAAGTGTCCTACTGCGCGCTGTGTTTCCGTCGAGCCGTACAGATTCACGCAGGTGATCTTCGGCGCCAGCTTTCGCAGACGCGCCACATCGCGTTTGGTCAGTGCATCGCCAACCAGAAATGAGTAACGCAGCGACTCGATCTGTTCGGCTTCGGTTGCGCCTTCACTGAGTAGTTGACTCATCGCCGGCGTCAGGTTCGCGATTGTCACCTTCTTTTGCTTTATCCACGCTCTCAGACGCGAAGGCGATTCAATGTCCTTTTGATCAGGAATGCAGATGGTGCCGCCTAGTTGCAGCGGCGTGAAGATGTCCCGGTGCAACGGATCATGCGCCAATCCGGAGAGCATGCAGAAGCGTTCGCGTTCGTTCAGGCCAAATCTGTCGATGGCCCAGGGAGTAAACAGTGTCAGCGGACCGTGGCGGCCCATCACGCCTTTCGGTTTGCCACTCGAGCCCGAAGTGAAAGCAATGTAAGCAAGATCATCAGCGCCGATGTTTGTCCGGGGCGGTTCAATTGCATAACCCGCGAGCAGGTCGGCCTGCGCAGGTAACTCGAGGCGGCAAAGATCCAGACTCTCGACAAATCGATCCAGAACTTTGGGCAGAGGTCCGGCAGGCTCAAGCTGAAGCCAACCGCGAGGCCCGGCGATCTCCAGGCAGCTCATCAACCGTTCTGCTGGATAGTCCGGATCCAGGATCAGAAACACCGCTCCGGCTTTTAGTACCGCGAGGATGGCCCAGACCAAAGAGACGCTGCGGTGGCCGTAAATCGCCACGACATCGCCGGTGCGGACGCCGCCGGCGCGCAGGTAATTCGCGAGACGGTTGGCGCGAGTGTCCAGATCGCGGTAGCTCAAGCTTTCCCGCGAGTCTTCCACTGCGGTTTTGTCAGGGTGAAGTTGAGCCTGCTCTGAAAACAGTTCGTGGATTGGTTTCTCGCGATGATCCGCCAGCGTTTGAGTTGGCTTCGGAAGTACGTTCTCAGCACGCGGCGTGACGAGTGAAAAGCGACTGATCTTTTCATCGGGTCGCGCCACAATTTGCGACAACAAATGGTTGAATTGATCGGCCATCTGTTCAATTCGAGTTCGTGCAAAGAGGTCCGTGTTGTAGGCGAAGGCCAATTTGATCTCTTTCGCCCCGACACCGGCGTACAGAGTCAGATCAAACTTTGACAAGTCTTCTTCTGACTGTAGCCACGCATCGACAAAACTGATCGTCTCGCCATCCGGCAAGTCGATTTTGTCTGAGAAGCTGAACAGATTGAAGTAGACCTGGAAGATTGAGGTGCGGCTGAGATCGCGCTCGGGCTTTAACTCGCCCATCAATCTTTCGAACGGCACGTCCTGATTTGCATAACCATCGAGCGCAGTCTTGCGGACTCGCGCCAGCAGTTGACGGAAATCGGGATCTCCGGACAGGTCGTCGCGCAAAGCCAGGTTGTTAAGAAAAAACCCGATCAGTCCTTCGGTTTCTGTCTGCGGCCGGTTCGCCATCGGCGAGCCGACGATGATGTCTTCCTGGCCGGTGTGTCGTTGCAGCAGGATTTTGAAAGCTGCGAGCAGAGTCATGAATAGCGTTGCGCCTTCGCGCTGACTCAACTCCGTCAGCGCCGAGGTCAGTTCCGCCGGCAAGACCACGGTCACGCGATCGCCCGGGTAGGTTTGCACGGCGGGCCGGGGCCGATCAGTCGGGAGATCGAGTACGGGCAGGTCGCCCGCCAATTGATTTCTCCAATACGACAATTGGCGCTCGAGCACTTCGCCTTGCAGCCAATCTCTCTGCCAGAGCGCGTAGTCCGCATATTGGACCGGCAGCTCGGCTAAAGGCGAAGCTTCACCTTTCGAAAAGGCCAGGTAGAGCGCCGACAGTTCGCGAAAGAAGATCAGGATCGACCAGCCGTCGCTAACGATGTGATGCATTGTCAGAAGGAAGATCGACTTCTCATCGCTCAGATTGATCAAAGTCGTGCGAAGTAAGGGCCCACATTCGAGATCAAAAGGCCGTAGGCTTTCGGCCTTCGCGAGTCTTCGAGATTCAATAGTTTGCTCGGATTCAGACAGCGCAGTCAGATCAATCGTTTCCAGGGTCGCGGGCACAACGGATATTACCGGCGTTGGTTTGCCATCGACGGTGAGAATCCTTGTGCGGAAAACTTCGTGACGGCGAACAATCTCTTCGACACATCGTTGCAAGACTGCTCGATCAATTACACCGGAAACGGGGACTGCGATCGGAACATTGAAGACCGGCGATCCCGGCATCATTTGATCGAGAAACCAGAGACGCTCCTGGGAAAATGAAAGTTGCGGCGGAGTGCTGGAAGACCGGCGGCTGATCGTGCGGGCCGGCGTCGGTTCCGCATCAATGTCGCCACTCAGAAGTTTTGCAAGTAGTGCGCGCTTGGCGTTCGACGGTACGCACGCCTCCGGCGTGCTGTTTGCAAAATCCAGGCGCGCTGGTTGAGGCACGCCAGAGGCGTGATCACCGTTTTGATTAGAAACGCGTTCCTGCATTTCGATTGGCAGCGGCTAAGCTCGATGAAAGGGACAGCCGGTCGTGCGAGTCTCAATTTGGGGCACGAGAGACGCAGGGGATTTCACTTCATCGAAAGTTATCTGCAGCGCAGTGAGACCGCGCAAGCCAAGGTTTTCACGCCAGATAATCGGATGGCCTTCGACCAGAGTCATGCTCCTGGTGCGGCGGGCGAGGGCTTCGAATGTAAGTTGGCCCTCGATTCGTGCCAGGGCTGCACCGAAACAGAAGTGACTGGCCCAGCCGAAAGCCAGATGACGATTCTCTGTGCGAGTGATGTCGAGACGATCAGGATTGGGAAACCTTTCCGGATCGCGATTGCCGGCTGCCATCACCGCGATTACAGCCTGGCCTTTGCGAATCAGCTTGCCGCCGATTTCGGTATCTTCACGACAGATGCGAGCTGTTTGCTGACTGGGACTTTCGTAACGAAGCAATTCCTCGACCGCCGAGGGAACCAGCGACAGGTCGTCCTGAAGTTTCTGCATTTGATCGGGATTCCGGATGAGACTGAGCACGCCGTTACCGATCAGATTCGTGGTGGTCTCCTGACCGCCAACCATGGTCACGATTGAGTTGGCGATGATTTCTTCTTCCGTCAGGCGATCGCCGTCGATCTCGGCCGTCATGAAGGCGTGGATCAAACCTTCGCGCGGCTCAATCTTCAGCTGCTTGATCACTTCGCGAAAGTAAGCAGTCATTTCCTCGACGCATTTCAAAGTGCGTGAGGCGCGATCCGGATTGTGCTGAAAGTTCCCCAGCACTTCGGCAAAGTCCGCGGACCAGGCTTTCAATCGATCGCAGTCACTCGTGGGGACGCCGAGCATCTCGGCTGTGACGATGGCCGGCAAGGGCGCGGCCAGATCGTTTATGACGTCCATGCTGCCGCGGGTTAGCAGCGGATCGAGGATGTCATCGAGAATTTCGCGAATGTGATTGCGCAGTGCTTCGACCCGGGCCGGCGTGAAGGCCATCGACGCAAGGCTGCGCAGGCGCGTGTGCGACGGCGCATCCATGAACAGCATCTGTTTGGTCATCATCTGGGCCAGCGGTGTTAGTTCGGCCAAACCCATCGCGGCAAACTGCTCGGGCGTCGGCGTGCGATCGGCAGAGAATTGATGCAGCACCGTGATGACGTCTTCGTAACGCGTAACCACCCAGGCATGCAGGTACGGGTCCCAATGAACCGGAGCTTCCGTGCGCAGGCGTTGATAGAGCGGATACGGATTTGCCAGCACCTCAGGATCGAGCAGGTGATAGAGACTGAGAACCGGGGCGGATTTCTTAGACGGTAATGTCTGCGGATTGGCACTCATGATATTCGTCCGACAAACTTCAGTTTGTCGTTGGATTCTTGTTACCGGGCGCGACAAGCTGAAGCTTGTCGGACATTTTAAGCAAGCAGGGCTTGCGCTTCTTCTTCACTCATATTTTCAACCCGAGCAAAGATCAGACGCTCAATTTCGCTGGACAACTCAGCGATGCTTGGGGCGTCAAACAGCGTCCGCAGAGCCATGTCGACTCCGAAAGCGCTGCGAATCTTGGCAATCAGTTGCGTGCCCAGCAGCGAATGGCCGCCGAGCAGGAAGAAGTTATCGTTGACGCTCACTTCGCTGAGGTTCAGGAGCGAGCAAAGAATTTTCGCGAGGCGCGTTTCGATGGGCGTGCCTGGGGCAATGAAATCTTCATCGCGCAAAGTGTTTTCGATCGTCGGTTCGGGCAGTCCGGCGCGATCGACTTTGCCATTCGCGGTCAGCGGCAGCCGGTCGAGTCTGGCGAAGATCGAGGGCAGCATGTAATCGGGCAACGAAGTCTTCAGGAATTCGCGAAGTTCCGCGGCTGAGGGCGCCGTGCCGTTGCGCATCGTGATGTATGCGGTCAGACGCTTTTCCGAGCAATTCGATCCGCGGGCAACGACGGCGCTCGAGGCGATGGCGGGATGGCGATCGATGGCGGCTTCGATTTCCATCGGCTCGATGCGGTACCCGAGAATCTTAATCTGTTCGTCGGCGCGGCCGAGATAGGCGATGTCGCCGTTGGGTAGATACCGGGCCAGGTCGCCGGTGCGATAAAGGCGAGCGCTTTGCCCTTCGCTAAACGGATCGCAAATGAATTTTGCCGCGGTCAGGTCCGGGCGATTGCGATAGCCGCGCGCGAGGTTCAATCCACCAACGTAAAGTTCGCCGGCTGCTCCCGGCGCAACCTGACAAAGATTTTCATCGAGAATAAATACTTCGCAGTTCGCGATGGACTGCCCGATCGTCGGCAAGCCGTTGGCTTCGTTCGAGCTATCTACTCGTCCTGAAGTCGTGACCACCGTGCATTCAGTCGGGCCGTAGTTATTGACGACTTCGAAGGGAAGACCTGTTTGCGGATAGCGATGCAGAGTATCGGCGCCCGTCAACAGGAATCTCAACGCAGTCTCTGCCGGCCAATCCATCTGCATTAGGGACTCAGCCAGCGCGGTCGGGATAAAACTGATCGTGATCTGATTTGCAACCAACCAATCACGCAAAGACTCTGGGGAGACGCGCGTCGATTCATCAGGCAAGTGCAGACTGGCTCCGGCGGTCAGATAGGGCCAGACCTCCCAGACCGCGGCATCAAAACCCACGCTGGCGAGGTGACTTGCTCGATCTTTAGCACTGACCTCAAATGCGCGCTGATGCCATGAGATGAGATTCGATAGATTTTCGATTGTCACCTCAACGCCCTTGGGCTGTCCGGTGGAACCTGAGCTGTAGATCACGTAAGCCAGTTGGTCTTTGGTTGTCTCAATCGCGGGCGCCAGGGTGGAACATCGATCGATTTCTCGATCGGCGCCAATCTCAATTACGGACCATGGCCCGGCGGGAAGATGCTGCGAAACTTCGGAATTGGCAATCAGGACCTGCGGTTGCGCATCATTCAGCATGAAAGCCAGACGCTCGGCTGGATAAGCCGGATCAAGCGGTAAGTACGCGCCTCCCGCTTTCAGCACTGCCAGCGAGGACATAACTGACTCAGGCGAACGACCAAGGGCAAGAGCGACGACGGTTTCGCGGCCCACACCCAATTCAACCAGGCGATTAGCCAGTTGGTTGGAGCGAGCGTCAAGCTCCGAGTAAGTCAGCATCTCGCCGCCGGCTTCGACGGCGATGGCGTCGGGCGCAGCGGTAGCGCGCATGGCCACCGTTTGTGAAATTGGGGCAATGGAATCGGCCACCTCGTGGAGAAAACCGTGGGGCAGTGTCTGGGGCCTCAGGGACTGAGTTTCTGGCATGGCGATTCGGGTATTTAACGTGGACATGGGCGAAAAAAGGCTTCGGGGCTGACTCTTCGGACTCTGAGTGTCCCGGTACAGTAAAACTGTTAATAGCCAGTTGTTTCCGTGCTGTTTGTGGTAAACTTCGGCTCGAAAGACTGACCGGAATGGAGTTTTGCGGCGTTTCTGAATGCCAGCCGGCCTCGTAATCAAGCCTTGCCCCTTAGAGTGCAGCTGTCCGCGTCTCTGCTTTCCGAAGCTCTCCTGGCGCCGCGAGCGCAATCGCAACCAACTTTTTGGTTCGAAAAAACTATCAAAGGATCTGTGATCTTTAGCAGGAGGCTATCATGAAAAACTACTTCGTGCGTTCCATCATTGTTTTTGCGCTGGTGGTGGGTGTGACCCTGCCGGCGCTGGCAGACACGATTCGGTTGAAGGACGGCAGCGTGATTCGTGGTCAAATCGTCAGTTTTAAGAATGAGCAATTCACCATTATGGTAGGGAGTGGCACCCGGGGGCGCAAAAGCCAAATAACGGTGTACGTGGAAGACGTTGAATCGATAGAATTCGACAATACCGGCAATACCAGCACCAGCCAGCCCGATTCGACCAACAATAATACCCAGCCGACTTATCAGCCGCCGACCACCCAGCCGGCCAACAATCAACCGACAAACAACAGTTCGAGCTCTCAGCCACCGGCGACGTCAACCAGCAGCAATCCCTCGTTCTTTCAGATTAACGTTCGCGTCCGCGCCGACAATGCGAGCAATGGCTGGACCAATAGCGGCCTGGTGGTGCGTCGTGGTCAGCGTCTGAAAATCAGCGCCTCAGGTCGCGTGAGCCTGGGACTGAACCGCTTTTCCACGGCGGACGGACTCGCAAATATTACCGATCGGGACAAGCTGATGCGCAATTCGCCGACGGGCGGTTTAATTGCCGTAATTGGTGACGACAACGACGATTTCATCTTCATCGGCCGGGGTCATGATTTCGTAGCTCAGAAGGACGGAGTACTGTTTCTTGGCGTAAATGAAGGAAACCTCGCCGACAATACCGGAGCCTTTGACGTCGTGATCGAAGCTGAGGCTTCCGGATCTCGCTAATTTGGAGTGCGCTGACTAGTCAGCGCTTTTGGAAAGCGGCGACAAGTCGCCGCACTCCAAATTGGGGCAAGTTTGCCAACTTGCCCGCCAAATCTCGCATCACAAGCTTCGGGCTGCCAGGGACGCTTGACCGTGCTCGCAAGAGCGCCCTATAGTCGTTTTTCAGCTGAGATTTCGGCCTGCCTCAAAACAGATAGAAGGTTAAGAGTTCAACCTTCAGGTTGCCCCTTCGGCACAAGCTAAAGCTTGAACTCTGAACTCTTCAAAGGATTCGGTTATGAATAGCAGTACTTCTACACGCCGGCTTCTCGGTTTACTTTCCGCAATTGCTTTTGTGCTTTCCGCGATCGGAACGCCCGAACTCTGGGCTCAGTCCCGACGCCAGCCACCGGTTTCAGATCAAAAGAAGAACACGCGGCCGCCGGACAAGCCGCCTGAAACGGAGAAGCCTGAACCGCTTCCGGCAGATCTCCAACCCGGCAAGCCGCAGGAAGCCGAGAAGCTTACCGTTACGACGAATCTGGTTAACGTTGACGCCGTCGTCTATAACAAGAAGACCGGCCAGCCCCAGATGGCGCTGGGCAAAGACAATTTCGCCATCTTCGTCGATGGCGTGAAAAAGGACATCACGAATTTCGGAACGCCCGAAGCGCCGATTACGGTTACGCTGGTAGTCGAGTACAGCAAACTGGCTGAAACGCTCGGCTACTATGGCAGCCGCGGCATGGAGGCGGGCCAGAACGAAGTCATCCGGCCGACGGCCATGTTCCTCTCCCAGTTTATTCATCCGGAAGACTACGTTTCGGTCATCGCCTACGACATGCGACCCACGCCTTTGACCGACTTCACCAACGATCCGAATCGAATTCAACAGGTAATCAGTTTGCTTTTACGGAATCAACCCGCGTTTTCCGAAAGCAATCTCTTCGATGCTTTGAAGTTGACGCTGGTCGGCGGCCGCGGCGATTCAGTGGTCCTGGAAAACTCAAAAGCGCGCACTCAGGAATATTCCGGCATGGTCGCGGTTCCGGCGGATCGCCGGCGCGCTGTCTTGCTGGTTGCCTCAGGCATCGACACATTCAGCAAAATCACCATGGATCAGGCCCGCAAGATTGTGCAGAACGCCGGCATTCCCATCTATGTAATTGGCACGGGTCAGATGTTCGTCAAGCTGTATGGCGATTCGATGAATCCCGGCCAGGGCTCAAACATACGCGGCATTCCCATCGATCGAATGACTTTTCTGCAAGCCGACAACACCATGAAGACGTTTGCCAAGGAAAGCGGCGGCGGCTTTTTTCCGATTACGTTTGAAGGCGAAATCGGCAATGCTCTCGGTTCCATCAACGCCATGCTGCGCAGCCAATACAGTCTCGGTTTCAACCCCGGAGAAGAGCGCGACGGCAAGTCGCACAAGATCGTCGTTAAGGTGGACGTCGACGGTGACGGAACTTACGACGACAAAGCCTTCGCCGTCAGGGCGCGCGAAGTTTACAACTCTCCGAAACCGGAAGCCGCTCCCAGCCAGAAAACCGGAGGCAAGCAGTAAAGAGCGAAGAGCTTTCGGACTGGAGTCAGTACCATCCGCGTTAGCGGATGGGATCAGGCGATGCATTGGAGAAACCAGTCGACTACTTGAACCCACCCGCTGACGCGGGTGGTACTGACCGTAGCTCTTTGCTCTTCGCCCTTTGCTTTCTTGTCTCACGCATTCTCCAAGTGTAAAGTAGCCTTGTCTTTCCCTTAACACTCCCCGTTTTTCAAAACTTGTCGGAGGTCACTAACTGATGTCGAGTGAAAGCATCAGCGCCAACGAGGCCGCAGTCGCCCAGGAATTTCCCGATCGCGTTGGGTTCGAAGCCGAGAATCCGTATCTGAAAAATTTTCGGCCGTATATTCCGGCCCATGTTCAGATGCGCGAATTGACGCCGATCCCTCTGATTATGGGAACGTTGCTCGGGATGGTTTTTGGCGCGTCCTCGCTGTACCTGGTTTTGAAAGTTGGCTTGACGGTTAGCGCCTCGATTCCGGTCGCGGTGATTGCGATCACGCTGTTCCGCGTGTTTTCAAAATTTGGGCTGCGCGATGCGACGATTCTGGAAAACAACATCGTTCAGACCGCCGGCTCGGCCGGTGAATCGATTGCTTTCGGCGTCGGCGTGACGATGCCGGCCATCATGATTCTGGGCCTCGATCTCGAAGTCACGCGGGTGATGCTGGTCGCCTTGCTCGGTGGTTTGTTGGGTATCCTCATGATGATTCCATTGCGACGCGCCTTGATCGTCGCGCAACACGGCTATCTGAAATATCCTGAGGGCACTGCCTGCGCTGAAGTTCTGAAGGCCGGAGCCTCCGAAGAGTCGCGCAGAGCTGCTGCGCAGGGTGGCGAAGTTGCTGAGACGGAACAGATGGGGGCCAAAACCATTTTCGCCGGACTCGGCGTCGGCTTCCTATATCAAGTCCTGATGACCGGTTTCAAAGCCTGGAAAGACACTCCGGAGAAAGTTTTCGGGGCGCCGTTCAAGGCCGGATCGATCGCCGCCGAAATCTCGCCGGCACTGTTGGGTGTTGGCTACATCATCGGCCCGCGCATCGCTTCAATTATGTGCGCCGGCGGCGTGTTGGCTTATCTGGTTTTGATTCCGGCGATCAAGTTCTTCGGCTCCGGGATGACCACAGCGTTGGCGCCGGGGACTGTTCCCATCAGCGAGATGAGTCCCTCGGCAATTCGCGGAGCTTACGTTTTGTACATTGGCGCGGGTGCGGTGGCGGCCGGCGGCATCATCAGCCTGTTTAGATCGCTGCCGACGATTTGGCATGGCTTAAAAGGCGGACTCGCGGATCTTCGTGGTGGCCCGGCGGCAACGGCTAACGCACCGCGCACCGATCAGGACATGTCGATGAAAATTGTCATCGGCGGAATTCTGGTACTGATGGCCATGATCATGGGCTTCCCGCAGCTGGGCTTGCAGGTCAATATCTTTGTTGCTTTCCTGGGTGCGATCCTAATCATCGCCTTCGGTTTTCTCTTTGTTACCGTTTCATCGCGGCTCACCGGAGAGATCGGTTCATCCTCTAATCCAATCTCAGGAATGACGGTAGCGACGCTGCTGCTCACTTGTTTGATATTTCTGCTGCTCAGATGGACCGGTCCCAACTATTACGTCACGGCCCTTTCGATCGGAGGCATTGTTTGCATTGCCTCTTCAAACGGTGGCACCACGTCGCAGGATTTAAAGACCGGGTTCCTCGTCGGCTCTACGCCCAGGCTCCAGCAGATTGCAATTTTGGTGGGCGCGTTCGCGTCCGCGCTGATCCTGGGACCAATTCTGCTGGTGTTGAATGATTCGGCAACGGTCTACGTGCCGCGCGTGAGTTTTGAACCGGCTACCAAATCTTTGGCGGTCGATCCGGGCAAGTTCGCTGCGTTGCCGACATTCAGTGATTCGATCACCCCTCCGGCGGCAGGCACTTACCGAATTTTGAAGAACGAAGCGTCCGCGCCCGTGGTCACCGGCCTCGATCCGGGCGAATACCTGGTCGATTCCTCGGGCAAGGTGGCCTACAAGATGGAAGAGAATTTTCCGTCGACTTTGCGGATTGAGCCCTCGCAGGCAGGTCAGCCCGAGAAACTAAAAGGCCCACAAGCGAACGCGGACACCGGGTCGTACCGGCCTTATCACAAGACGGATACCGAGGGTGGTCCGGCCGGGCGCTATCTGGTAAACGATCAGGGCGTCCCCGTCTACCTGGCGGATCCGGGAATCAACGGCATTCACAAAACACGGCCGGACGGCTCGCAGGTGAGTAAGTACGACGCCCCGAAAGCCACTTTGATGTCTTACATCATCAAAGGAATTTTGAATCGGCAATTGCCGTGGGGCCTCGTGCTGTTGGGCGTGATGATTGCCGTCGTGCTCGAAATGAGTGGTATTCCGTCGCTGGCGTTTGCGGTCGGTGTCTACCTGCCGCTTTCGTCTTCAAGTCCCATCTTCATCGGGGGCATGATTCGCTGGCTGGTCGATAAGTATCTCCGCAAGAAGTTGAAGAGCAAGAAGCTCAGCGAAGATGAATTTGTGGCAGAGACTGACAAGAGCCCGGGTGTGCTGATGGCTTCCGGCTACATTGCGGGCGGCGCGTTGGCGGCGATCGTGATTGCGATTCTCCAGGGCGTGCCGAGCGAAGGACTGGCGAAGTTCAATCGGAGCATCAGCGATTGGTCCACGGCGCATAATCCGCTTTTTGGTGATCAGAACGGCGACCTTCTGTCGGTGGTTCCGTTCCTGATACTGACAGTTTTGCTGTACCTGGTTGGCCGCGAAATAATTCTCAGAACCGGGAAAGCGGGTAGAACCGGATAGGTCAGAATCTATCTGTTCAATTTCGAAACTGAGTTCTATAATTTTTGCGAGGCGCGCTTTTCATTCAAGATCTTTGAGCGCGCCTCGTATGACAAAACGTGAAGGTTCAGAGCTCTATGCTTCATCAAAGAAAGACACGTTTTCATAATCTCCTTCTCATCTTCCTGCTCTTGACGTTTGGATTGGCCACGCCGGTGGTGGTCCAGGGCCAGGCACAGCGCGGCCCATCAGACGTAGTCCGCGAGTTCTACAAAGCCATGCGCGAGCATCGTTTTAAAGAAGCGTGGGCCCTGACGATTTATAAATCGGCAGTCGAAGGTCTTTCTTCCGAGGAAATGGAAGACCTGCGTCCTGACTTTGAGCAGAAGGCCGCGGCGGTCCCGGCTCAGATCGAAATCACCGGCGAGCGGATTCAAGGCAACATCGCTACGGTCTTCGTGAAGGTGCCCGTCACCGAAAGCACGCCGCAGATAACTTCTGAGCCGGTCAACCTGATGAGTTCCGGTAGCGGATGGATAATCGGGACTGAGGCCGATCAGGCTGAGGTGAAAAAGAAAGGACGTCGCTTTTTTCTCGACGCGTTAATCGAAGAACACGAAAACAACATCGATGAATTATTCAAGCGCCTGTTGGTGGTTCAATTGGTTTACGCCGGGGAACATAAAGGCACTTTAGCCACTCTTCAGGATCTAATTACGGCAAATCTGGTCGCCAAAGAGTCGGCCGATCCTAAGGCGATTGGCTACACCGTTCGGATCACAATTACACCTGACGGGAAGGGTTACATTGCGACCGCTGAGCCGACCCGTTACGGCCATACCGGCAAGCTTTCCTTCTGGATGGATCAGACCGGCAACCTCAAAAAGCTCGATAACAGCGGTAAACCGCTCACCGGCTCAAAATAGGTCAGTATCCCGATGACCAGCGTTTCCGCGGCCTTCCCAGGCAGCAGAGATACTGTTTTTGTCTGGAGGAAGCGGAAAAACGGGCGTTTGTGACGGACTAACCAATGTTCTGCTGACTCACAGCTCGGTTACCAGTAAGCGCCAATCAACCACTGCGCCCCCCGGCAAAATAGTCATTGCGTCACTTCATCCAAACCGATAGAATGACCCAAGAGCGCGCACCTAAGCGTTCCTTGCCCTCAGCCTCAAAAATCGATCCAATTAAAGCCTTCCTGTTCGAACGAGGTGTACCATGCCAGAAGTGATTCGTTCCGTCGTTTCGCGCGTCCGTGTCTTTTTCAAAGATCGGCGACAGTCGCCACGGCTGCGAGTTCGTCTTCCGTTTGCCGTTTCAATTCATCGAGAGAACGAATTGAACAGCGCGCGCAAGCGAGCGCAGACACTCAGAGGTTACACGCGGGATCTCAGCCAGGACGGGCTCGGGTTGTTGGTGTCGCAAGTCCATCTCGACGGGCACCATCTCGCCGCCGGAGGCCGCGAGTTGGATGTCGAATTGGAACTGGATCGCAACACCTCGATCTCGATGCGAGTCATGCCGCGAAGATACGAACGCCTGGAGGAAGCGGAATCCGGTTGCACTTACCTGATTGGTGCGGGCATCGTAAGTCTGGCTGAAGCGGACCGGTCGCGGTATCTGGAGTTTGTTGCCGAGAATCTAAAGCAATCGCCGAAGCGGCAAAACGGACTTCTTCATACGCCCCGACAAGGGGAAAAGATTACCCTCGAACTACTTAAACAAAAGCCAGCCGAAGACCTTCGGTAGGTGGAAAGCCGGCTGCGGCGTCTGAGTCGGTTGCCATGCGAGGTAACCGCGGTTTGGTTCCTTGCCGACGCAGCGAAATAAATTCACGCGCCACCGTTCGCCTTTCTGCGGTTCGTGAATCCAATGGTTCCAGGGAATTCGCATCCCGATCCAAACCAACTCGAGATCGTTGCCGGCACCGCTTTTAGTAATTGTCTTCATCGCGGCACAACTCATTCCCGAACTAAATTGCCAGTCGGATTCCCGCCTGGTCGGCGACCAGTGAATCGCCACGTCCACCCATTCGCCGTTAGGCGCCGCCTCAAATTCAAAATATCTTTCAATCGCGTGTTCGTCAGGAGCGATAAAAATCTCGCAGACATCGCGATTCCAAAGGCCCATCGTCTTCTTTTCAGTCTGCGGCTTGTCGCTTACGACCAGGGGCTCTGCCTGATGGCAAATGAAACGCAGGTGGAGAGCTTTTTTTGACCAGAGAATTCGAGCTTCAGCCTGTCGCTCCAGCGGCGCGGGCGCGCCGGACCAATAGCGATTGATTTGCAGAGTTGCCGCTGTGTCCCATTCGGCATTCGTGAGGTCTGCAACTTTAAGATCCGTCGCAGTGAACCGCGCCTCGATCGTTTTGTCATCGAGCATAACGGTTTAACCCATGCCTTCGCCGAAAGAGAAACTGGGGCCTCGCGGCCGGTAAGTTATCTGCTCTTCTTCCTCGTCCGTTGTCTCGGAAAGCCATGAAGGATCCGAATACTGCAACTTGTACAGTCTCCAATACAAGCCCTGCAACAGTAACAAATCCTGATGCGTGCCCTGCTCGCGAATTTCACCATGATGCAGCACGATAATGTTATCGGCTCGCTGAATCGTTGAAAGCCGGTGCGCGACGATGACTGAAGTCCGATTGCGCATCACGCGGGCAATCGCCTGCTGAATCAGTTGCTCGGTTTCCGTATCAATCGAGCTGGTCGCTTCATCCAGAATTAACAGGGCCGGGTCGAAGGCCAACGCCCGAGCAAACGAGATTAGTTGCTTTTGCCCGACTGATAAGCCGGCGCCGCGTTCGCGGACTTCCGATTTGTAGCCGTGAGGCAGGCGCTGGATAAAATTGTCGGCGCGTACTTCATTTGCCGCCCAACGAATACGCTCATCGGTGATGTCTTCGCGGCCCAGCCGGATGTTGCTTTCCACTGTGCCGGTAAAAAGGAAGATGTCCTGGAGCACGACCGCAAAATTCTCTCGCAGCGATTGCAAATCCCAATCGCGCACGTCCACGCCGTCGAGCAGAATACGGCCGCGCTGCACTTCATAAAAGCGCATTAACAGATTTGTAATGGTGGTTTTGCCCGATCCGGTGTGGCCAACGAGGGCCACAGATTGTCCCGGCGATACAGTGAATGAAACGTCTTTGAGGACCCATTCTTCTTCGTTGTAAGCGAACCAAACATTCTCGAACTCGATCCGTCCCTCGGCGCGGCCACGCTTCAGAGGCTCTGCCGGTGAATTGATTAAGATCGGCAGGTCGAGTGCTTTGAAGATGCGATGCGACGCCACGACCGCGCCCTGAAGCACGTTGTATTTGTCTGAGATATCGCGAATTGGCTGGAATAAAAAACTTATGTATTGGATGAAAGCCACGAGGCCGCCCAGCGTCAAAGCGTTTTGCATTACTCGATAACCGCCGTACCAGATAATCAGGGCGATGCCGGCTGCGCCGATGAGATCGACGAGCGGAAAGAAAACCGCGTAATAATAAATGGTGTCGATGTTCGCCTGTCGGTGTTCGTCATTGATCCTGTTAAAGCGCCGCAGCGACTTCGCTTCCGCATTAAAAATTTGCACCGTCTGCGCCCCGGAAAAATGTTCCTGGAGAAATGAGTAGATGCGGGCGATCTTGATGCGCACCAGGTCAAAGCCCTTGCGCGCGCCTTTGCGAAACCACGTCGTCGCGGCAAACAGCATGGGCACTGTCAACAAGGTGATCAGCGTTAGACGCCAATCCATATAGAACATGACGGCCAGAATGACTGCAATCATCACCAGGTCGCCGAGAAGATCCGTCACGCCCGAGGTGAACAATTCGTTCAAGGCGTCTACGTCAGCGGTCAGCCGGGTCATGATGCGCCCGACAGGATTGCGGTCGTAATAAGAGACCTCCTGGTGCTGAAGCTTGTCATAAATCTCTCGCCGCAAATCGAACATCACGTATTGACCGACCGTGTTCAGCAGCACCACCTGAAAATATGAAAACACCAGGCGCAGGAATTGGGTGCCGACAAAAACCAGCGCGAACAATGTCAGGCCATCCATCTTTTTCGGGACGATGTACCAGTCGATTGCGTATTGGGTGAATTTCGGTTGCAGCGTGCCCAGAAGATTCAGCACGAGCGTCAGAATCAGCGCCGGAATCAGCAGTCTGACGTATGGCTTCAGGTAGCGGAGCAGGCGGCGCGCCACCTTTAGATCATAGGTCTTTCCGATCGCCTCTTCTTCGTGAAAGTTTTTAACTGCCGTGGACATGAATTTCAGATTGTCAGATCTCAGATTTCAGATCTGAGATCTCATATTTCAAATTTGCGGTGACGATGCGTCAACCAAATGCTGCTCGCGCGGAAAGTGCAGCAAGAGGATCTGTTCTTATCAGTCGCTCTCCAGCTATGTTGCCGCCAATTCTTCTTCCAACAGCTGCCGTTCATTCAGAGCTGCATACTCACCCCCGTGCGCCAGCAGTTGATCATGCGTTCCCTGCTCGATAATTCTTCCCTCGTCCAGAACAAAAATCAGGTTGGCCTGTCGCACGGTCGAGACTCGATGCGACACGATAATACTGGTGCGTTGGCGCATGACCCCGCGAAGCTGGGACAGAATTCTCTCTTCCGTGTAAGTGTCAACCGACGAAAGTGCGTCGTCGAGAATCAAGATCTTTGGCTGGCGCAGCACCGCGCGGGCGATCGCAGTGCGTTGCTTCTGACCCCCGGAAAGGGTGATGCCGCGCTCACCCACCAGCGTGTCAAATCCGTCAGGAAAATCCTGCACATCGCTGTCCAAACCCGCGATATCGGCGGCCCGCTCGATCTCCTCGCTGGCAGCGTTGTCTACGCCAAAAGCGATGTTCTTTGCCAGTGAATTGCTGAAGAGAAAGGTCTCCTGCGGAACATACCCGATCGCTCCGCGGAGCTGGGCCAGCGGGTAATTCGAAACCGGAACACCGTCGATGAGAACCGCTCCCTCCGGCGCCTCCAGCACCCGCGGAATCAGATTTACCAGGGTCGATTTACCGCTGCCAGTCCGTCCGACGAACGCGACCGTTTGGCCCGCCTCGATTTTCAGGTTGATGTCTCGTAAAACTGGTTCCGCATCCGCATGATGGCGCAGAGTCAGATCGCGAAACTCGATGCTTCCCTTGATCTCGGGCTGTGTCTGCACATCGGGCGCATCTGCGATCAGTGGCTTAATCATTGCGATGGCTTGCATTCGTTTCCAGCTGGCCGTGCCCCGTTGATACAAATTAACGACGTAACCGATTGCAATCAGCGGCCAAATCAACTTGAACAGGTACATGTTGAATTCGGTAAATTGGCCGGCTGTGAGTTCGCCGCGCACAGCCAGGGGCACGCTACCCCAAACGATCAATACGAAGCCCAAACCGATGAAAAAGGCCATGAGCGGCCGCATCAAGGCGTCAATTCGCACCAGACCCAGATTCTTCTGAGCGTATTCGGAATTGAGTCGATTGAACGCCTCAATCTCGGCGCGCTCCTGCGCATAGGCGCGCACAACCCGAACTCCGGTGAAGTTCTCTTGCGCGCGCGCGGTGATCTGCGCAAAGAAATCCTGGATTTGCTGGAAGCGGGTGTGAACCTGCTGGCCAAAATACTTAACCGTAAGCGAGACCAGCGGCATCGGGACCAAAAGCAAAAGCGTCAGCTTCCAATTAATTACAAAAAGGATGGGCAAGATCACGATCACCACAAAAACCGTTTGCAGCGAATACATGATCATCGGCCCGGCCAGTTGCCGCACGGCTGAGAGATCGTTGGTTGCCCGGGACATCAAATCTCCCGTGCGATGTGCGTGAAAGAACGACTGCGGCTGATCGACCAGGCGAGCGTAGAAGTCGTTGCGCAAGTCGTATTCAACGTGCCGCGACATGCCGATCAGAATGCGGCGCTGAAGAAAGAGAAACACTCCGCTCACAAAGCTGAGGCCCATGACCTTGAGCGCCGCGATCGTTAAATAACCCCAGGTAATTTCCTTCCAATTGGCATCGATGACGTTTCCCACAATCAGCGGAACGCTGACGTTAAAAACGACATACGCCATGATGCAGGCAATACCGGTGATCAGAGAAATCTTATAAGGCCGAAAGTAGTGGAGTAGCTTTCGCAGATCATTCATAACTTGAAGACAGAAATGCTTCGGCTCCTGCGGCAGCAGAATTCGTCAGCGCCTTCGGCAAGAGTTGCGAAGCTTGCGGTGTCTTAAAGTTTAAGGGAGAACGATCAGCGTAGCAAAGCGAGGGTGGATTGAATAAACGAAGCGGCACCCGGACTGGCTTGTTACATCACGATTTCGCCTGAAACTTCCGACATGGCATCGTGGTCAGCCGATACACCGGGGCTGTCAACGTCGAGATCCTGAGCCGGCTCAGGTGCGACCCGAACGCAATTGCGTCCGGCGCGCTTCGCAGCGTAAAGGGCGCCATCTGCGGCCCGAAACAAATCTGTCCGTGTATTCCCATGCAGAGGAAATGATGCGATACCAATGGACGTGGTGAGATTTCCAAAATCGGGAATGACAATCTCCTCAATGCGTTCGCGCAGCCGTTCCGCGACCAGAACTGCACCTTCTGCACGCGCATTCGGCAGAATTAACGCAAACTCGTCGCCACCAAAACGCGCGGCTGCATCAGCACCGCGCAGTTCCTTGCGAAAGCAGTCAGCCAGTCTGCGGAGCGCGGCATCACCGGCGTCGTGGCCCACCGTATCGTTCAGGTGCTTGAAGCGATCGAGATCGAGAATGACGAGAGACAACGGCTGCTGTACTCGCCTGGCCATCAGCAGATCTTTGTCGAGTTGCATTTCGAACGAGCGGCGGTTGTAACAACCGGTTAGCGGGTCGGTCAAAGCCTGCTGCTGAATCTGCGCGAAGAGTCCGGCATGATTTACGGCCACCGCTACCTGATCAGCGACAGTGCGGAGCAGAAGAATCTCATTCTCATGCCAGAGCCGGGCCGGGTCGGCCGAGGTCACCTGCAAGGCGCCCAACAGGCTTTCCTGGAAGACGAGTGGCGCTACGGCGATCGGATACGGGTCTGACCCGTCGAGCGATTCATCGTCGCCGTCACGAACCACGACTTCGTGATGTTCGGCGAGATGACGGCAATGAGCTTCCAAATCCCCGCTTAACTTTTCAGTTTGTCTCATCGATCGCTTTGACGGAATGTCGAAATAAAAATAATCAAGCGCCTGAGCCGGAGTGGGACTCTCAACCCGCAACGCACAGCTCGATACGTTGAGCGCGGTACCCACTTCATCGACAGTCTTTTGCAGGATGACCCCGAGTTCGAGCGACTCGCGGATCGCCGTAGCTATCCGATTAACCGCGATCTCTCGCCCGGCTTGCTCCTGCAACAGGTGCGCCATCTTAGTCGTCACACTGATGGTGAGTTGAAGTGAGGTCGCTTTCGGCATCGCGGTGCGCACGGCCTCTTCAAATCGTTGCACGTGATAGGGGTGTTCCGCGCTCACGCGCGCCATCAGATATTCGAGCGCCGAATAAACAATGTCCGGCTCAAAGGTCCAGATGACTTCATCCCCACCCATCCGGCCGTCACTGCTGCGGCCGTGGACGGTCGCGAGCAGAGCCGAAAAGCGCGCGTCGGCAATCACGATAAAGTGTTCCTGAAGATGACTGCCGTCGGCCTGTGGAAAAATCACAGGAGTGTCGAGTACCTCGGGGCCTAAACTGCCAACCATCTCTTTGAGCGTATCGGCCTGATGAACAAAAAAGAACGCGCGTCGCCCGGCATGAGCGAGTTCACGAATCCGCGCCTTTTCGCGCGCCGATCGCTTCGCCGCCAGTGGCAGCGACTCGGTTACCAGGGCACTCAAATTGTTTTCCAGAACCACTTCTTCGAAATAACGGTGGAGCTGAACGATAGTCGAATATGCACAGCGCACCGGCATTAGCTGGCGCCCGTGTTGCTTCAGAAGTACGTCGTACAGTGAATGCATTTACGTGATTTTGATTCTGGCAGGAAAAACTCTCGGGTGAGGAACAAGCCCAAGCTATTTTTGCATTTTGCCGCTCAGCTTGTCTACGACAATTTTCCGTTATTTTGTCGAGATTTTGCGGCCTTTCTCAGACTTTTATGTAGGTTGTAACCGCCGTTGCCAGCAGCACGCCTCGATCATTCAAAACATCGACCGAAAGCACGAATAATCGCCGGCCACCGCGCACGACCTGCGCGTTCGCCGTCATCCGGCCTGAGGTGATAGGTCGCAGGTAATGAATCGTCAAATCGGTCGTGGTTACCTTTTCGTCCACTTCAATTTGGGTCAACACCGCAAAGGCAGCGGCTGTGTCAATCAAGGAGGCGATCGCGCCGCCGTGAACGACACGCTGATTCATCAGGTCATCGCGGACAGGCAGGTGAATACTGACCCGGCCGTTGGTCAGTTCGACCAATTCCAGTCCCAGGAACTTCGCGAACGGCACGGAAGCGAAAGCTGCGCGCGCTCTCGACAGTTTGGCTGGATCCGGTTCACTCATCCACGATAGCTCGAATCGGTTGGCTCGACGATGACGGCCGTGCCGTAGCACAACACTTCGGTCACGCCGGTTGATATTTCGGTCGTGTCGTACCGCGCGCCGATAATTGCGTTCGCTCCGATTTCTGAGGCATGTTGGACCATAATGTCAAAGGCATCGGACCGCGTCTCTTCGCACATCCTGGTCCAGATCGTTATGTTGCCACCCACCACCTGTTGAAACGATGCGCCGATCGTGGCAAACACGTTACGCGATCGCACCACGATGCCTCGGACTACCCCGAGAGTTTGCATTACGCGAAAGTTGGGCAATTCGAAAGCGGTCGTCACCATTTGATGCGAGACGGAATATTGTCGCGGACTGACCTGGTACGGCGCGCGTTGGGGAGCCGGATCGATGTTCATAATGTTTCTCTCTCTGTGGAATTCCGCGGTGGCACGGGCGTCTCGCCCGTGAAATACGAGGAAGATGCGTGTGCCACATTCAAACACCACCACAATCAACGTCGGTAGAGCGCACTGCGTCCTCTGGTGGTTTCCTTTTTGGCGGAGTTGCGTCGAGGCTTCCAGAGAAATCTCTCCAGATCACAGCGACCACTCTTATCAAACTCAACGCCTTCGTGCTCCAGCATTCGCTCCTGCTTATCTGACGGCAGGACAATGCCACGCGTTGAGCAACGACCCTGTGAATTGATCACGCGATGCCAGGGAGTCTGGTCATCGGCCCCGTGCATGACAAAACCGACCGTCCGCGGCGTGTAACCTTCGCCCAGCATGTAAGCGATCTGGCCATAGGTCATGACCTGGCCCTTGGGAATGCGGCGGACGATCTTGTAGACGCGCTCCCGATAATGTCCGGCAAGCTTCAGCTTGTCGTTTTCTTTTTTCATGGTCACTCTCGACAAACTAAAGGAAGCTCTGAATAAGTTACCTCAAGTTAGTCGGTAACCAAGTTAAAATGTCGGCAGCTCAGCCAAAGGAGAACTGCCGAATGAGTCAACCAACATTTGCCGCGCTGGCCTATGCGAA
>Ga0068859_100001029_pt1 | contig 28564 bp, 20 predicted proteins | sample KBSSwiS22_FD_66585 | JGI IMG/M metagenome (GOLD analysis project Ga0068859, IMG submission 66585) | Switchgrass rhizosphere microbial communities from Kellogg Biological Station, Michigan, USA - KBS Switchgrass S2-2 | ecosystem: Host-associated > Plants > Roots > Rhizosphere > Soil ...
TCGGTGGCGCTGTGTCGTCTCATGGCATCAAAAACTCTTCCCATCGTTTCACCTCGTGGTTGGAATAGGTTCTATAGGACGGATAGGACCTATTTAATCTGTGTCACCTGTTGTTTTCCCCGCGTTCCACAACTCCGCCCGTCCGGTTGAGGTAAAGATTCGTGCCGGAGCCTCGCGTTCCTCGCCGGACGACATACGTCGATCGGCGCGCGGCAGCATGTCGAACGTGTCGGCCACGTCTTCGATAATCGTGCGGCCGATGGTTACATCGCCGGCGGCGTAACCCGCGAGCAGTGCGTTGTCGCAAAGGTTGTTGATGTTTCGCGGAATGCCGTCCGAACAACGAAAGATGTAATCGACGGCTTCAGGTGTGAAGATATCGGTGCGCTCCGCGCCCGCCACCAGCAAACGTGACGTGATGTAACGATCAGTCTCTTCAACATTCGGCAGCGGCTTGATAATGCAACGCAGCGCAATGCGTTGTTTCAACTGACGCAGATCCGGATTATTCAAAACTTCTCGTAACTCCGGCTGGCCCGTCAGAACAATCTGTAACTGCTTGGCTGTATTCGACTCGAAATTTGAGAGCAGCCGAATCTCCTCGAGCACGTGCGGCGATAAGCCCTGTGCTTCATCGACGATCAACACCGTGCGCAATCCGCGTGAATGACGCGACTCCAACGCCCGCCCGAGCTCCAGCAATAACTCCGACTTCGTTTCCCACTTCTGCACGTCGAGCAATGTCGAAACGTGCTGGTAAAACTCCGGAACAGACAAGCGCGGGTTGAAGATGTAAGCAACCAGCACCGTGCGATCCAGACGCTCCATCATCCAGCGCAGGATCGTCGTCTTGCCTGTGCCCACTTCGCCGCTCACCACTACCAGTCCCTTGCCGCTTTCAATGCCGTAATGAAGATTGGCCATCACTTCCGTGTGCGACGGAGTGAAGTAAATGAAACGCGGGTCGGGAGTCAGCGCGAATGGCAACTCTTTCAAACCATAAAATTCAGCGTACACTCTGTTGGACCTCCAGTTACGAACGGCTTGATGCCTGCATCAGGAATTCGAAAACGTGCGTGAGCTTGAGCGCCAGTGCCAAAATCGGAATACTCACCATCGTCGCTGCCACCCCTGCCGCCAGTATCAACTTGCGACGGCGCGGCACAGCGCGCGCTTCATGCGGTGTCAAAAGCTCCGGCACGGAGAGGAGTACGGGCAAGCCGGTATAATGTCGCGCATCCTCGGAGTTCTGAATCGTCAGCAGTCGTGGTCCCTCGAAGATTCCAATCAGTAACAGACCGAGACCGAGACCGGCTGCGAGTCCTATGCTGGAAAGCATCAAGCGCTTTGGAGCAACGGGTCGCGACGGCAGGTTCGCGGCATCGATCACGTTGATTCCCTCACCTTGACTCTGCGTCGCCGCTTCCTTGCCCAACGTAATTCGCTGCTGTTGCTGCATGAGCTGGTCGAGAGCGGCTTTCTTGGTCTGATAATCACGATCGATGGCGCCCAGTTCTACTTCAACTCCGGGAACGTGATTGATGCGATCGACAAGCGATGCGATCGCCTGCTCATTCTGGGCTAGCAGACCCTGCTGTCGTTTGATCTCACTTTCGGCAAGCTTGATTTCCTGCTCGACGGCGCCAATGCCCAGGTTGGGTCGCTTGGCGAGTTTCTCCTGTTTCTCTTTTTTGTCGTTTTTCCAGTCACTGATCTGCTGGTCCATCGAAGCCTGGACCTGATCGATCTCTTTTTGCTTTGCGATCACGTCCGGATGCTTCTCTCGCAACTCCTGCTTCATGCGCGTGAGCTCACCCTCGAGCTGAGCTTTGCGGCCAACGAGGTTGGCCCAGCCCGTAGTTGTTTTGGGATCAGTAAGATTTCCGGCGGCTTCATCGATAAGCTGTTCGTTCTGCTGCTTGATCAGAACGAGTTGATTAGCAGCGGCGGCGCGCCTGTCCTGTAGCCGTCCGACTTCCGAGATCAGCGCTTTCTGTTCTTCGCGCAGTCCGTTGAGCTGGGCGAAGAGCGAGGTCGCTTCAGTCGGCAAATTACCAACGTGCGCGCTCATGAAATCAACACGTTGCTTATCGATAGCCGCGAGGGCCTCCTGCGCCTGGCTTACCTGGTTATCGATGAAGTTTTTCGCTGCGATATTTGAGTTGATGAGGTCAGAATTCTGAACCTTCGTGTACAAACCTGCCAGTTCCTGAGTTATGGCCTGAGCAAGTCTTGGATCGCGATATCTAAAGGCGATGATAAAACCGTTGGTAATATCGTTTCGGCTGGTGTTTATATCGACCCTGATGTCCCTGCGAAGCTTTTCGATTACAGTTTCCATCGCTTCGCCACGCGATCGTTCTATGTTGTACAAGCCGTACTTTATAACCAGCGGCTCAAGTGAACTACGACTCGTCACGACCTGCGAGATGCTTGCTAACTGTCGCGTTATGCTGTCTTCGCTAACCGTCGGGACAACCGAATTAGGCAGGTTCGAAGGCCTGACGACGATCAATGTCGTTGACTCGTAGACATCGGGGAGACGATAGACGACGTATGCAACCGCAGTCGCGACGGCAATCATTGGAAGAATCAACAGCCATTTCCGTCGCCGCAGTATTTTTAGGTATTCACTCGGTCTTCGTTGTCTGAAATCAACACTCATAACGCACTCCTATCAGAAATATGTCCTAAGGACTTGTGGACCTATTACAGTGACGCCAATGTTTTCTTCGCTTCTTCGAGCTCTGCAAGGGGCGACTTGTCGGAGAGTCGAACCGCGGTTTCGAGTTGGCGCCGCGCCTCTTCCTTATCGCCTTTTTCCTTCAATGCCATTCCGAGATGGTAGTGATAGGTGGCGCTCGGCGAGACATTCGCATTACGAGCATCCGCCTCGTTAATCGACACGGCTTTGCGTAATTGCTCGACCGCGGTGGAATAAAGGGTCTTCTTGTAGTAGACCCATCCCAACGTGTCGAGAAATCCTGCCTTATTCGGATACTTTTGCGTGACACCCTGGGCCAACCTTACCGCTTCGTCGATATTGCCTTTGCCGGTGGTGGCATAAAGCCAGGCAAGATTGTTGGCCGCGATCATTGCGTTCGGATCCGCTTCGAGAGCCTTGCGGTAATTCTCAGCGGCAGCGTCGTAATTCTTTCTCTGGTCCTCGAGTATTCCGATCATCGTATAAGGCATTGCAGCTTTGTCCGGACGTCGACCGATCATCTTCTGGTATTCGGCAATCGCGCGGTCTTCCTGCCTGGTGTTGATGTAAAGAGCACCCAGCGCGGAGTAGGCAAACAGGTAATTCGGCTCGAGTTCGATGGCGCGATTCAATTCCGCCTCCGCACTTTGAGCATTATGTTGGGCGCCGTATGCCTGCGCCTTCAGATAGTGCAGCGAAGCAACGTTCGGAAATGAGGCCAGGGCTTGATCGATTTTAGCGTGTGCTTTATCAAGCTCCTGTGTCTTCGTATAAATAACGACGAGGCCATTGAGCGCGTCGAAATTGGTGGCGTCGACTTTGAGCGCTGTTTCGAATGCGCCGACCGCATCCTGAGGTTTGTTTTCCGCCAGTGAAGCCAGGGCCAGACTGTTGTAAACAAGTGGATTGTTTGGATTCGCATCTTTGGCAGCCTCGTAATCTCTACGAGCGGCAGCATTGTCTCTAAGTTGAAGTTCCGCCGTACCTCGCGCGACATAACTCTTCATGCGAATTTCACGAAGCATCTGTGCCGAGGTGTCGCGGTCGGGAGGCGTCTTGTCCAAACGTGCGAGGAGATCGGTCGCAAGCGAGATTGCGGCTTTTTGTTCCTGGCTTTCCAGGGCGAGCTGAAGCTGTATTAACTTGCCGGGCAAGTAGTCGGGGAAATTCTTATCGAGTTCGGCAGCAAAAGCGCGGGCTTCATCCAACAGCCCCAGACCCGATTTGTAATAAGCCATGAAATACAGCGCCGCGCGAGAGTTTGGCTCCTGTCGCAGGACTTCTTTTAGATCTTCGATGGCGCTCATCAAATTGTCTGACCCACCATTCTGGCCCTTCATTCGAGCGCGCAATAAGAGCGCTAGCCGATCCTGCTTATCCTTCTTGAGTGCCTCCTCGATCTGAGCATTCGCGTTGTTGGTATCGCCCTTCATCAACAAAAGCTCCGTCAGACGATAACGGCCCATCATGTAGTCGGAAGACTTGGCGAGCAGGTCCTGGTAAACCTTGATCGCATCATCGACGCGATTCGTCGCCACGTAGAAATCCGCCAGCATAACCTGACTGTCAGGTCTGGCCGGATCGCACGCAACCAGGGCCTTGTAAGATTCTTCTGCTTTATCAAACTGCCGGTTAACAAGGTAATAGCTTGCCAGCACAAACCATGCGGCGCGATCGGATGGTCCAACTTCGACAGCTTTACGTAACTCTGCTTCCGCTTCCGGCAGTCGATTGTTTTGTGCCAGGAACTTGCCGTACTCGCTGTGCGCAAGGGGTGAATTGTTGTTAACAGAAATGGCTTTCTTGAAAAGTGTTTCCGCCTTGTCGAATTCCTTGTTGACTACATGGAAGCGCGCCAAACTCAGATACGATTCGACCCGGTTTGGATTCAACTGAACGGCGTGGTTGAGTTCTTCAAAGGCCTTGTCTTTCTGCTTCTGCGCATAGAACACACCGCCCATTAAAATGTGGCCTTCGATGTTGTTCGGATCTTTCTGAAGAATTTCCTGCGCGAGTTTTTCTGATTCAGCGATGATCTCCGCGCGACCCTGACTGTTGGCGAGATAGATGTTACCGAGCTTAAGCCTGGCGTCGAAATTGTTCGGATCGAGAGCTATGGCTTTCTTCATCTCCTCGAGCATTTCCGGATAGCGCTGGAGACCCTCGAACGCCTGCGCCAGGCCCCAGTGGGCCGCGCCGAGTTTGTCGTCGATCTGAATCGCGTTACGAAACTCTAGCGAGGCTTCCTGAAACTTTGCTTCGTCCAGGTACTTTTGGCCTTGCTCCAGGTGACGAGCTTTGGAATGTGCGGAAGTAGTGCAGCCGGCAAGAAGAATAGCTACTGCGGCAAGAAGACAGAAAAGGCTTATCAGTTTGATAAGACCGCGGCACTCGGTTTTCATTAATTCTCTCCGTCATTGCGCCCGTTAGAACCGGGCAGCGTTAATTTTGTTTCAGGTCCTCGAAGGAACGCCGGCGGGCAATGCCAGTGAACCCCTTAAAACCCGAGACAATTCTGAAAAAAGATCAATTACTGATCACTTCCAATTAGTTTTGGAGATGGGCAAATTATAAGCTTCCGTTGCCCTTCTCCGCGTACGTTACGGTACAAACTGGGGCATCACTGCCGATGCAGCGGACGCAAATTCGATTGCCGTCTGTTCCGCTTCCGCCTCAGACTTGCCGATCGGCACGGTTACACGAACCATCGCACCATTCGAGCGGCGCAGGCGAACGCTGTCGAACACGGTATAAACCTTACCCCAATACTCGCTGGCGACGTTTCGTCCTCTTCCCTGGTACCAGTAGATCATCAGGTTCTTGTAGTCGCCGTTTTGGATCACATACTTGTTTGCCACGAAACTGGTACCGTCTGGCAAAGCGATCGTTGCTTTGCCCGGCTCGCTCAACATCCATCCGGACCCCGGCAGGCAGTTCAATGGACTGTGATAACTGGCGCCCGTTCGTTGCGTGGCGTAATAGCCAACGTAAAGGTTGGCAAGCTGGCCTTCCGGTTTGCGGAAGTCACGCAGCAGGTAGTCGCTGGCGCGCAATACCGAGAGAGTGGCGTCGTCCAATATTTGATCGCTTCCGGTTCTCTGCCACGCACCGAGAGTTTGGGGAAAGTCTTTCAGTTCCTTGCGCTCGATGTGAGCTTCACCAAGATAAGCCCAACCGTTGACGAGGACGCCAACCACGAGAATCAGCACCAGCAGCACGCCGAAACGCCTTGAAGATTTCATAACTCTGAGCCTTCGGCTGAAACCACTGAACTGATCGAAACAGCAGGGTCAGGTTCGGGCGATCTCCTTTCAACAGACTTTTCGCCGTTAGCCTGAGCCGGCTTAAAACGATCAAGTAGCATGCCAACGCCAAACAACAGGATGAAAGCTACGATATATATGGCCCAACCGGAAAAAGAGTGGAAAAAGCCATCGGCAATCTCTGTTCCATAATAGTGCGCCAGGACGCCGGTACCACTCACTCTGAATGCATTAGTCAAAATGGCAATCGGGACTGCTGAAACGACGATTATAGTCGCGCGCCAGAACCAGTAATCTCGAAGAAAGCCGAAGCGCTTACCGGACGTTGGTCCATTCCCGGAAGGAGAATGGGTGAAATAAGCGAACACGACCGCGAGCGTCAAAAGAGTCATGAGCGAGCGGATGCCGCTGCATGCCTCAACCACCTCGAGTTTCTTCGTGCTAAAAGAGTTCAAAGGCTTCAGCTCGATTATGTTTCCCTGGCGCAATACAGGAATTCCGAGCATGCTCATGGACCAGACGGCGCATCGTGAAGCGAATAATTGCAGCGGAAAGGCGATCTTGTTGAAGACTATCGCCGGAATCGGCATTGCCAGAAACAGCAGACTGAATGGGACCAGGAGCAGTCGTAGCAGATGAAATCCCCAGAAGTAGACCACCGTGCCGGCCAAAAGCAGGATTAGCGAAAGTCTTTGCGTGTAGAGTTCGGCGCCGGCAACGCCCGCCCAGAGCGCAATTAGTGCAAACACCACTGCGGCCCCGCCCAGAAGCAGTGACGGCCGCGCGGGCACGCGAGCAAACTTGTCTCGCTGTGACCAGATGATATAGCCGATAATGAAGGGGATTAGGAGACCGTGGGAATAGTTTTCGTCGTACCACCAGTCATGGAAAAGCTTCACCAGGACAGTGGCGTACGCGAAAATAATGGCGAAACTGAAGGCAGTACCTTGCCACAGTTTCTTTGCGGCCGAGACACTCATTTTCCGAATTCCTTGATGGCGTTCGCAAGAAAAGGGCAAGTTTTCTTACGAAAACCGCGAGTTAAAACAACGCGACAGCAGCTTATCTCAAATCGGCGTCCAGTTACAATCGGGCAGGCGCCTTTGCCACATATTTATGAAATGACTAAAGGCGGGTTTGTTCCTGAAAGTAGAACACCCACAGATTACTCAGATTCATTTTGAAAATCTGTGTAATCTGTGGATGAAGATGGCTGGAGAACTAACTAATTCACGAGGATCCCGGCTGTGTTGCTTCTTCTACCGCCGGCAATGATCGTGATTTGAACGTTACCTGCGCCGGCTAATTCAGGCGTCAGCCGAACCGTCACCTGGTCCAATCCTCGTTGCGTGCTGGTTGAGCCGGCGAACTCTACCGGCAAATTGACAACTTTGCCCCCACTGGTACGCGCCTCAACCGTCACTGATTCCGCATAGTTTTCGAGAAGCTTACCATTGCTTAAGAAAACGTCATTGGTGACATTTGTATTGGCCAGACCAGTACTGATGCCTGATGCGAGAATGGTCAATCGACTATTCCCACCATCTCCAAACCATCCCGCGGTGAAAGGTGAGAACCCGGTTAGAGCCGCAAATCCATTGAGGACCGCACCCGATGAATTCGCGTCACCTTGCTGCACGAAGATCATCGGATTAAGACCAGAGACACTCGCCGTAGTGTGCACGATATATCCGTCGCGAGTGGTGACAACGACGTCGGCAAGACCTCCCGGCAGATCAGCAGGCACATTGAAACTTATCATGGTGGGCGAAACAGCAATGAGTGAAACTGCGGTTCCACCAACTGTCACGCTAACACCTCCGAGTTCATACGCACCGCCTGAAGCTGCGACATCGTTCACTGATGTCATCGGGTTGGACACCGCACACGAGAGTGCGGCAATTCCATTTTGAAGTAGATTGAAGCCGATGTTGTTCAGCGGAACAACGTCAGGCTGGCTGATCGATATATTCACACGCGCGTTGACCTTGTTGGCCGCGTTGATAGTCTGGTTCGAGATGACACCATCAACCATCAGGTCTTCACAGAAGCTCAGATAAGCATCGATCTTGTTCAGCCGATCGACTATGCCCGAACCAAGTGACTGCTGTTTGGCAAGACCCGAGCTCGACTTGGCCAGTAACAATGCCGCGAACAAATATCGATCGATATCCGAAGCCGCGCTAAACATCGCGCGTTCAGTTGAAAAGTCGACGTATGCCTGATCAAGTACTCCGATTAGCGCATCGATATCACTGCTCTTAGCCGATGCTGACGATTGCGAGAAAGTTGAATTGGAACTCGTAAACGAGCTCTCAAGAGTAGAGGTGCTGGTCTTTCCGCTACGCACAGACTTCAGAGCCTTACTAATCTTCACCGTGATCGCACTCGATGTAGCCACCAGACCTTTGTCGTCTGTCGTAGATGCAGTGAGTGTGTAAGTACCGGCCGCGGGATTACTCCAAACCATGCTGTACGGCGAAGTGGTCAGCGTCCCGAGCACTTTTGCATTACCGTTGAAAGTAAGTTTCGTCACCACTCCGTTTGTCGCCGATGCTGTTAGCGTCGGACTTGTCCCAATGCTGTACGTCGTGTTGCTCGACGGAGCAGTGAGTTTGACTGTCACTGAAGAGGTTGGGGTTGGTGTGGGAGTCGGTGTCGGTATCGGAGTTGGCGTCGGCGTCGGCGTCGGTGTTGGTACCGGAGTTGGTGTCGGCGTGGGCGTCGGCGTTGATGTTGGTGTCGGCGTGGGCGTGGGCGAGGTACCCGTACCGCCATTCAGTCGCCAAACTAAATACCTTCCGGCGGCACGATAGTTCTCGTCATACTCCTTGGCACGGAACCATGCCAGAGCACGATAACCATCAACCCCGCTAAAGGTACTGTCGAAAATATCATCGCCCCACTGCTTGAACCGAGCGTCGCCACTCAGTTTGTAAGCGTAACCAAACGCATGAATCGTCGTGCCATTTAACTGACGAGCTTCGGGAATCTGGCTCACATCAGCAGGAGGCCATGGAATGGCCGCGGCGCCGCAGCCCGGTTCGCACACGGTCCCATCGGTCCATGAACCATGAACCTGGTAATACATGGCGCGCCAGCCTTGCGGATTATAACCCTGCAGGTAGAGAGCCTCAGTTCCTTTGACAATAGAAGCTGCGACACGAGCATCATTGGTCAGACGGTGAACAGCAATCATACCTTCAAGCAGAAGGCCCACATGAAACGGTTGGGTAGCGTCTCCGACCCATGCCGGATCGCCCCAGCGCCATGATCCGTCAGGGTACTGAACTCTCGCATACCAGTTGACCGCAGCATCAAGCGCTTTATTGGTAAACTCCGTTCTGATTGCAGGATCGGGATGAACTTTCCCGAGATTCGCTGCAAAAAGCAGCATGTAGCCGCCCTCACGTGCTCCGAAATAGAGAGCTGGATAAGTAATTCGTTGGCCGATCCAGATATCGAACATCACGCGAGTGTAGTTAACGATCCATGGCCACATCTCCGGCCGTCCATCGAGGGCTCGCAGCATCAATCCACTAAGACTGACGCTACGAGGAGCAATGATGTTGTTGACCGGTGCTCGACCTTGATCGACATATGGCATCTGCCACCATGAATCTGCGATCTTTCTCGCCGCGTCACGAAATCGGATATCACCGGTGCGATAGAAGTTTATGTACTGAGTAAGAGCCTGGTCGTAATAATTCAGATTCAGATAGTTGTTGAGATCGTCTCCGGTTACAGTGAAGACCGACCTTCCTGTTTGCGAAACCGGCACCCAGGCTTGCGTCAGCGTCAGGTGCGTGTCGTCTGTTACTGAAGCGAGATAGCAGGTCTGCAAACCTCCCTGAGTATCGCGAATAAAAAAGTTGAACTGGTTCACCGGCGCGGGCAGTTCCGACAGGAAACGCGTGCCGCTGCCGACCACCGTTTTTTGACCCTGCGTTAATGAAATAGTTCCGGTGATCTGTCTCATAGGAGGCGCGGCCGGAAATTCACTAGCTAACTGTAGACCCCTGTCGATGGCGTTCTGATCGAACCACGTCGTGGGAACCAACGTGCTACCGGATTTAACCTGAGGACCGATTATGAATTCGATCTCCGGAGATGGATACGTAACTATGTCTCCGGTACTTTGTGCATTTGCAATTCGAGTTAGAGATAGTGGTGTTAAAAGCAGTAAGCCAACCAGGAAAAGTGCAATTATTTTGGATTGCTTGAGACACCCAACGTAATCGACGATTGTCATTTCCGCACGTACTCTCTTTCCATTAATCTCGAGCACTGGAGAGAACCCATCCAGTGGATAGTGCTTCTGACTAAATGGTGAGGAGTTGCCTGCGCTCAAGAGACGCTGTAATTCGGTCTTGCGAACAGATCACGGCGCAGACACACCCGTAGCGGGGCGTTTAAAGTGTCGGGGGCGGTGAGTTTTTATTGTTTACAAGGCAAGAAGCCGGCAGCGGGCAGTCAAAGACTGACACTGTGACTCATAGTAGTGTGGAGACTGGACGTTGAAGATGACTTGGAAGAAAGGAGTGCGAATAAAGGGGCCGATCCCCAGATAAAGTTCCGCAAGCGGATGGGGGAAACGACCAGCTTAGAGATAAGTGCGAAAGGCCTGGGCTGATGTCCGGACATTCCGCAATTTCAATCGCGGGCTCCGATCGCCTTCGGTGGCCTGACTTTCTTGTCACCTATGTTCCAAGACTCATGGCTTTGCGTCCCTGCTTCACAACAGGTTTGCCTTTATCGGGAAATCGTACGTAATCAAAAGATCTTGCTGCCTAAATGCGTGCAACAACTCCAAAGCTATTAAACACAAGCCCAAGATCGATGTCAACGGGTTTTTCAGGCCGCAATGATTAAATAATAAACGCTAACTCACAGTGGAGAGATGCATCAAGTGGCCTTTCAGGTATGCGGCTAAACGGGTGGAAACTATATGGCTTGAATTGTTTGACAGATAGAATTCCCGCGCCCGCCGCGAAGTCATGGTCAGCCTTTCAGGTGAGTCCAGAAGGCGGCACAGTTGGTCGGCAAACTCTTGTGGCTGGTCCACAATGAACAGTTCACGGCCAGCCTCGAGACCTGCAATTCCCTTCGCACCCACATTGGTGCTCAGCACAGGCAAACCATAAGCGAATGATTCGATAGTACGGGTGCGAAGACCTGATGCATCAGTTGAACCCACCACCTGTAGATCGCACGACTCGTAATATGGGACCACGTCATCGACGAATCCGTGAAACGTGACGTTGCTATACCCCTGAGCAAGATCCAATATCCTTCGGGCACGCTCGTGATCCCGATCCAATGTGCCCACAACTTCAAGTGAGAGGCGTCGTAGTACCTCAGCCGGTATCAACGGAAACACTTCACGCAACAGGAACTCGAGTGAGCGATAACTCGGCAGATGACTGATCTTCCCGAGGTGCAGCATGCGAAGTTGTCCGTTATGAAGCCAGCCCTGCTTTCGCTCCGCACCGTCATCCGGAATGCTCATCGGCAAGTATTCAGCCTGGGTGCAGTGCCACGCTTCGCGGAGCCGATCGCAGTCGTGCTGTGCAATACAGACAATTGCGCGCGCTTGCCTGGCGATAAATTTCTCGGCACGTTCGGCGAATTTGAGCTCGCGTTGTTCAGGGATCGTGGGCTGGCGATTCTCGGCTTCACATTTGATTTTGATAGTTGCTGCGGCGACCGTCGATGGTAGATCGTGAAGGCTCCAGAGGCTGCGGGTTCTTTTTGGTAGCCACGGAATAATGTTGGCCATTGACTCGCCTTCGAGATGATATAAAGCCGTGGGGAAGGTGCGGAGCCGGTCTTTAACTTCTCGCAAGACTACGTAGTGTTTGGGAAAGTAGTAAGCCACAGAAGCTTGAGCGGGCAGGCTCGCACGGAAAAGCAGGCGGCCCGCGAGAGAAGGTGGCGGCGGCGTTTCGAAAACGCGTTTCCAAACGACTGGAGACAGATCCTGACTGGGCCGTGAGCCATCATCGGCGGTGGCTACCTGAACTACCTCCACTTCAAAGCCGAGATCGAGATAGGCGCGGATATTTGAATAGAAGCGAAGACTGGCGCCGCTGCCCTGGCGCTGCGGCATAGTGTCGAGAAAAATGAAAACGCGCTTTTCTGAGCCGGGGAAACGTTGTGTTGCCACGATGCGCAAACATACGGGTTAATGACCGTCTCCGCAACATCCTTCTCTCGACACGTCCTTCTCTACTCCTCTGCGGTCCTCTGCGTCCTTTGCGATAAAAAGAAACCATCGGACAATAACCGCAAAGAACGAAAAGGACCGCAGAAATTACGCTGAGAAAAACTTGAAAAGTCGGGAAATCCGTCACAATTCCGTCTTTTTTACCGAATAGCCCTTGCTCTCAATGGGCCATTTTGAGTTAGGATGCTCATGCCTGTTCGCCCTATTTCTTCTAAGGGCGCGCCAAATCCGAGTCTGAGTAGCAGCAATGAAACAACTAAGCTTACTTCCCCTGCTGGCTTTAATGATGGTTTGTTTTTCCGCTCATGCGGCGAAGGCAGACCCTGTCGTCTTGACCAGTGGAACTGCCTTTACTGCCGGTGGCTTTGGCACAGTCAATCTGGTTGGCACTAACTTTTCACTGAACTACTTCGGTGAGATTCCACCAGGAGCAACCACGACAATCCAGATGAACACCGTCACCGCAGGCTCGGGGTTCGTGAGTTTTAACGGATTGTCCTCTTCGATCTTTATCGGTTCCCTAAGCTTCAGCAATTCATTTGTGACCGGCCAGGTCTCAGCTTATTCGACTATGGACGATCTGTTCCTGGGCAATCCTGCATTATTCACCGTAAATTTTGTCGGTGACGGTTTTGTTACCATTACACCACTTCAGATAGGATCGCGTACGCAGTTTACCGTTTCAGCTCCCGAACCGATGTCTTTGCTAATGTTCATCACTGGACTTGGCGGCCTCGCAGCGCTAAAGCGCAAACGATCGGCACTCAAGAACGATAGTTAACCAATGATGTTTATTCTGACAGCTCTATTCCTGGGAGGAAGTTTAGCCATTGCGCTATACCTCAACGCAATGCTGGACAAGCGCGAGGAACGTCGAATAGAACGCGAGAAAAGATCTTGAGGACTACCGCCCTCGAGCCCGAACCATCCGATAAGTAACTGCCACTGAGATCGTGCGGTCCACACTTTTAAAAACCTTGATGAAGTATCATGTTCACGAACGTGTCCGTGGTGGTTATCGCCTCGCTAAGCTGTTGGCGCGTGATATGGGATCGGTACCGATCCACATCAAAGGCTTCACACCACTGTACGTCGATTTATCTCAGCTCGACGAGCATGCTATGTCGCTTTATCGTGCCGAGCCACTTTCGGACGTACCGCATGAGACGTCGTTAACCAATGTGTTCCGCCAGATCGTAGAACCAGGAGATACAGTTTTCGACGTCGGAGCGAATCTTGGTCTGCACAGCCTGACGTTCTCAAACTTAGCACGACAGGTGATAGCGTTTGAACCTAACCGAGCACTACTCCCTAACCTGCGAAAAACGATCGCACATCTGCCGAATGTCAGTCTCCAGGAGATCTGCCTTTCGGACACTGATGGCACTGTCGAGTTTCACGTAACTGAGTGGGATCATATGCTTGGTAGTCTGAGCAATTGGACGGGCCAACCCACAAAGACATTAACCGTTCCGGCACGCGCACTTGATTCACTGATCTCGGAAGGCACGGTGCCAAAACCTCAGGTTTTGAAAGTTGACGTAGAAGGCGCTGAATTGCTGGTATTCCGTGGAGCTGAGAAGTTGTTCAGCGGAACTGATGCGCCGCGGGCGATCGTCTTCGAAGAATTGAACAGTGCCAGCCGAAAACTCGGCATAACTGACGGCGCCGCTGCGGAATTTCTACGTTCGAAAGGATACTCGCTGTTCCTTATCAACGATGACGGGTTAACTCCCCTTACTGACACGAGGCCACCCGCTGCGAATCTTCTGGCCAGACGATAACTCGTAAGCGTCTGCTCGCAGTGCTAAAAATATATGCTTCGCAAATTTATAAAAGCAGTCGTGCCGTCTCGCTTCCTCGTAGCTGCACGATTAGCCGCAATACCCGAAATAAGCCACGTACCACTTACCGCAGTTCCTGCAGTCGCGGGGGTCGTGGACCGCATCGTTAATACTTACGGATACGGTCGCGCATTTATCGACAATGCTCCTGTCGATGCGAAAGGGTCGCCTCTGCCCTGGTACACGTATCCCATGATTGAATATCTCGAATCGTTCGATCTGTCGCCACTGCGGGTATTTGAATATGGTTGCGGAAACTCGACTCTATGGTGGATGAATCATGTGCGAGAGGTTGTGAGTGTCGAGGATGATCCGGAATGGCACAGCCGGATCACAAAGCAACTCGCGCCCAATGCTCGGTTATTGCTTAAACAAGATCCCACTGAATACAGCAAGGCCATTGAAGATTTCGGCATGTTCGATTTGATCGTCGTGGATGGCAGTGCTCGCTATGACTGCTGCCAAATTGCGGTAAAACATTTGAATCCTGGCGGAGGAATAATTCTCGACAATGCTGATTGTCTGCCGAAGAGCACCGAATTTCTTCGTAGCGCTGGGCTTTTTGAAATCGCCATGAATGGCTTCATAATGATGCTATCGCGAGCAAGTCGTACATCGCTGTTTATCTCACAGCCGTGCTTGTTACGCCCGCACCCGCATCGTCCAGCTATGGCCGGCACTGTCGAAGACTGGGACAAAGACCAGTCACGCGCGAAGCAAAAACCATCGATTTCCTGAGATCGTCTTACTGACCTTTTGTAAAGACAAACTCATTGCAGCCGAGCCCGCCAAGGCATTTCAATCTCGCCAGAGAAAATCCACGCTTGCGATAGAAGTCGAAGATTACATCAGGCTTCGCTGCTTCGTAAGGATAACCACCAACCCAATCCACGATGTCGCGCCACTTGTTCATGCCGCGGTTGTGGTTGTACTGCGTCCAACTACTGACGTAATCGCGAAATCGCAAAGTCGCGGCGCTGCGAAGAGCGTTTTTGATTTCTTCGGGAGCCATCGCCAGCAAGGCAAATGGTGGTTGCAGAAAACCCGGCAGATCGTTGTAGGTCTTCTTGATCCATTTCCAACGTTCCGTTTGGCTGCCCGTATCGTTGTAGATTGCGATGAAAAGTTTTCCGCCAGGCGCGACGGGTATACAGGCATTGTCGAGTGCCTGCCACATCTGTCCGGTGTGATGCAACACACCCCAGGAGTACACGATGTCAAACTGGCCCAGGCGGCGAAGATAATCAATATCAAGTGCCGAACCGGATTCGACTCTCCAATTTGAATCCTCCGGAAAGAACCTTCGCCGCAACTCAGTAGTACAAGCCACCGAGTGAGGATCGTAATCAAATGAATGAACCCGTGCGCCTAATCTGCGTGCAGCCAGGCTGAACAAACCGCTGCCCGAACCGATGTCGAGAAAAGTCTTGCCGTTTAAGTTTTCATATTCGAGCATTTCTCGCAGCGAGGATTCAGCCTGAGCAATTCGCTCCTCGTTGAGCAGGGCCAGGAACTTGGTCCAATTCTTACCAAATTCAAATCTTTCGCCGCGCTGTACCTCTTGTTGTTGTTGCGTCAGTTCCATATTAGCGATAGTGAGTTTGATAGTAGATCAGTTTTACGTACTCCACCGGGACTGTTTGCCAACCTGAAATTGTCAGCCACCACGTTGCGGGATTCACAGTAGCTTGCCCCGAGCTAAGGCCAATCACGATCTGGCTGTCAGTGAAAACTCGTCTGTAGGTCCATAACGCACGTCTGGAATGATACGCGGAAGTAACCACCAGCACCGAGCGAACACGATTCGCTTCTGCGTACGCTTTAACTTCGTTTGCCTCCTGATATGTACTGGTAACTTCGGTAGGTAAAACGTAAACACTCTCTGCCGGAACTCCTTCACGCTGCAGCTCTGCAACCGATCTTTCAAAGAAAAATAAGTTGCGCTGCTGAGTCTCGGACCACGGGCCACGAGTGCCGTCATTCGTCACCAGAATACGCGGCGCACGCCGCTCGCGCCATAATTCAGCCGCTTCCCGGGCGCGTTCAGCGTAATCCGCTGCTCCGCTTAACAACACTAGCACATCTGCTGAAGCCAATTCCGATCGTGCCATCAGAAAACGAGCGGCTCCCCACGCAACCAGTTCCCACGTCAGCAATGCTATTAACAACGCGGGTAGTACGCGGCCTCGTTTGCGCCGGCGCAAACGAGTATTGGAAAGATGTCCAACGGAGGAATCGGGTGAGTTGGGGACAGTTTCCAATCAGACTCTCATTGCAACGGTTTCGTTTTAGCCACATCGGCTCGTTTTAACCGTGCGGCTGCCCAACCAACCCGCAACCTTGCGTCCTCGCTCTTCTCTCCCTGGGTTTTCAAAAGAGTCAAAGCATTCTTAATGTGGCTGATGGCTGACTGAACGTCTTCGGACACCTGGTTGGGGAAGAAATAGCGATCTTGTTTGGCAGCGAAAGCTTTACCTGCCGTTTGAATGTTTTCGAGCAACGTGCTGAGCTGCGACTCCGAAATCGTTGTGGCTGATGAGAGCGTGAGAGCATCCGCGAGAACGTCAGAGAAAGGACTGTTCTGTACCTGTACCTCGCTTACAGTAGCACTAGCAGGAGCCGGGGTGCTGACGCTTTGTGAGCCATGTGTGAGTCGCCATGCCAGATATTTGCCGGCCGAGCGATATGATTCGCCGTATTCCTTTGCGCGTGAAAAGGCGAGGCCTCGATATTTATCCTTTTTGCCAAAAGTCGCGTCGAAGATCTCATCCCCCCACTCCTTAAATTTTTCGTCCGCTGTCAAAAAATACGCATAACCGAAAGTATGAATACAAGTAGCATTCAACTGTCGCGCTTCGGCAATCTGGTTGACGTCTGACGGTGGAAAGCGTCCGGCAGCAGCGCCACAACCCTTCTCACACGAAGTCCCATCTTTGTACGACCCGAATACTTGATAGTACATGGCGCGCCAGCCACGTTCGTTGTATCCCGTCTTGTACAAAGCTTCGGTTCCTTTAAGAATGCTGGTCTTCACTCGTTCATCGTTCGTAAGCCGGTGCACTGCAATCAATCCTTCAAGTAATAAGCCTACGTGAAAGGGCTGCATCGCATCGCCCTGCCACGCGTCATCGCCCCAGCGCCATGAGCCATCCGGAAACTGAACGCGCGCGTACCAATTCACCGCCGCGTCCAGTGCCTTTCGTTCAAATTCCGCTCTGATCTCTTTCTGGGGATGGACCTTCGCCAGGTTCGCGGCATAGAGAAGCATGTAGCCGCCTTCACGAGCACCGTAATAAAGCGCCGGATACTTGACGCGTTGGCCCACCCAGATGTCAAACATCACACGCGTGTAGTTCACAATCCACGGCCACATCTCCGGCCGCCCATCCAAAGCGCGCAGCATCAGGCCGGAGAGATTCGCGTAGCGCGGAGCAAGTATGTTTTCAACGCTGGCACGTCCTTCGCCTACAAAGGGCATACGCCACCACGAGTCGGCGATCTTTCGCGCGTAAGTCAGGAGGCGCGCATCTCCAGTGCGGAAGTAATTGATGTACTGAGTCAGAGCCTGATCGTAATAGTTGGAATTCAGGTATTCGTTGAACTCGTCTCCCGTTGAGGTGAAGACCGCTCGCCCTGTTTGCGTCGCCGGTTGCCATGCTTGCGTCAATGTCAGATGAGTGTCGTCTGCTACGGAAGCGATGTAGTAAGTCTGCAAAGCTCCCTCGGTATCGCGAACGAAAAAGTTGAACTGATTTACCGGAGCGGGCAGCTCAACGGTGAAGCGCGTGCCCGTGCCGACCACGGTTTGCTGGCCGCGAGTCAGCGAGATGGTCCCGGTCAGTTGTTTCATCGGCGGATTCAGCGGAAACTCTTCGCCTAACTGCAAACCACGCGTCATTGCGTTCTGATCAAACCAGGGGAACGGATTTAACGAACTCGACGACTTGAGTTGTGGGCCAACAATAAATTCGACCGCAGCCGATGGAAATTGCACACCGTCAGGAATCGTAGACTGGGTAGTTGGAACTAACGCGTCAAAACCGGGGCTGGTAGGTGACTTGATCGTTGTGCCGCAAGCCGTCAACGACTGAGCGAGAATCAGACTGCTGAGGACAATATGAAGACTACGGCGTGAATGCAAAACAAAAAAACGCATGAACTTCAACGCATTAATGAAGCAAACCATCCAGATCTATTTCGCAGGGGACACGATTCTGGGCCGACTCGAGCATCCGCAAACAAGCTACGGTAGCTCGCGCGCCATCACGTACAGTAACCTCAGGCGTGCGTGAAGTTCTAATGCTCTCGATGAACTCCTTCATCTGTTCGGCGTAACCCTTCTCAGGCCACAGACGACTGCGCGAACGTTTCGAACTACCCGAGATCGTCAAACGCTTAAAATCGTCGGTGGCAATGGCCAGTCCAGGGGCAAAAGCCTCGACGCGTTCTCCACCCGAAGTGGCAGTGCCGACAGTGCAGTAAGTCAGATTTCCAACTGAGCCGTCTGCAAACAGAAAACTCGCAGTCATATTGTTTACGCCAACAGGGTCGTCCGAGCCGGTCGGCAAACAATACGCTGACACACTCACAGGCTCGGATTGCAACAACCAGTACATCAGATCCACAAAGTGGCAAGCCTCACCGAGAATCGCACCACCGATCTTTGGATCGGCCATCCAATAAGAACCGGAAATACCGGGCGAATTGACGCGGCAATTCAAAACCGCCGGTGTTGAGCGGCGCGAAAGCTGTCGCTTCTGCTCGACATAAAAGGGCGCGAAGCGACGATTGAATCCGACTGTCAACTGTTTACCCGTTTCAGCAACAGCCTGGTTCAGCGCGTGACACTCGTCGATGGTCAGTGCCATCGGCTTCTCGACAAAGACGTGCTTTCCGGCATTTAGTGCCGCCAAAGCCTGCGAAGCATGATGCTGGTTCCGAGTGAGGATTACGATCAGATCGATGTCAGGATCTTGCAGCAAATCGTTGTAGTCAGTTGAGCAATACGCGGCGCCAAATCTCCGCGCGTAACTCTTGCCGCGGGCGCCGTTAGTCGAACAGATGGCTCGCAACGAAACGCGATCGAGACTCTTGAGATTCGGCAGGTGTGCCCAGCGCGCCAGATTTCCCGCGCCGATCAATCCCACACGCAGATCGCCGTCACGCTGTTTCAGTGCGGCAACACTTACTTTCGTGCGCGCCTGAAATTGAATCTCCTCATCAGCGGCCGGGTAACGTAAAACTACTGCCAGACTATTTGACGCCGGATCGAGAATCGTCTGATACGCATCCGAGGCGTTCTCCAGCGCGAAGCGGTGCGTGATAAGTGGCTCGACTTGAATCTTTCCTGCCGCTATCAGGTTAAGGAACGCCTGCATGTTTCTGTTTTCGGTCCAACGCACATAAGAGATCGGGTAATCGTGGCCTTGCTTTTCGTATGAAGGGTCATAGCTGCCCGGCCCGTAGGCGCGCGACATAAACAGCTTGATCTCCTTCATGTACATTTCACCCCAATCAAACGCCAACTCCACTGCGCCGACGACAACAATCCGTCCCCGATCACGACAGAACCGCAGCGCCTGAGCACACGGCGACGACGACTTCGCAGCCGCCGCGATAATCACGCAATCGGCTCTCTGCCCGTGGGTAAGCGAACTGATCTCCGCTTCCGCTCCTGCGCCGCCCAGCACTACATGATCGGCGCCCAACCGTCGCGCCAGATCCACGCGATCAGCTTTGAGATCAACGCCGATAACTGTGCCGCCCTGACTGCGCACGAGCTGCGTAATCAACTGTCCGACCAGCCCCAGACCAATCACAACCACGTTATCCCCAAGACCAATTTCAGCCGTCCGCACTGCGTTCAAGGCGATGCTGCCGAGTGTGGTGAACGTTGCGGCTTCGAGTGTCACTGCGTCAGGTACTTTCGCCACGAGACGCTCGCCGGTCATGATCGCTTCACCGTGACCCGTACCCTCACCTCCGTAGCTGACGCGATCGCCGACTCGTATGTCGCTAACCGTCGGATGCACGTCAACAACTACCCCCGCGCCCGAGTATCCCAGCACGGCGTATTCTTCAAACTTGGCCCTCACTTCGGCGACAGTGCGCGTGGCTCCGTAGATACGAAAAGCGTTCCATATCTTCTTCAGGTGTGACGGGTTGTCGCTGACTTCAGTCAACAAACTGTCGGTGTGAATACTCGCGGTTTCAGTGCCGCTGCTGATCAGCGAATACGACGGGCGGATGATGACGTGATGAGGCGTCACCACCGGGTCGGGAACTTCGTCGACGACAATCTCTTTTAATCCTTTGCGCAGTACTTGTTTCATCGTTTATCCGATAACTCAGGCGACTGGAGCGGCGATCACCTGCACGTCACCGGCTGTGATGTGATCGGCAACTACAAACGGCTCTCCCTCGAGCGTTTCTATTTTGTAGTTGAACTCGTGCAGGATACGCTCAACGTGCTGTGCCGCTTCTGTCGAGTGCAGCTCGCAACAGAAGATCGTCTTCCGCTCTTTTAGAATTGACCGCGCACCTTCGAAGACCCGTCCCTCTTCGCCTTCCACGTCCATCTTCAGAAAGTCAGGAAAAGGATGCGTGGTTATAAAATCGTCGAGCGTGATCGTTTTGAGTTTTAAGCTGGGCCAATCAGTCGCAGTGGTAGTGATACGGGAACCGTAAGCATTATCAGTGAGCGAAAACTCAACCGTACGTTCGCAGTCGCTAACCGGGCTTGGAATTATGGTTACGTTGGACAGATTATTCGCGGCCAGGTGTTTGCGGATTTCCGCTTGTGCGTGCGGCGCGGGCTCGAAAGCGAATACCTGCCTGGTTTTCTTTGCCATCAACAACGACAGATAACCAATACTCGCGCCGAGGTCATAACAAACATAGTCCGGTTTCAATACCGAGTTAATGGCGCGCTGTGTGGCCGCTTCGTAAGTGCCACTGACGTGAGCATGACTGATATGTTCGCTGACCGCGAGCTTTACGCCGGCCAGTGGGCCTGACTCGATGGTCACGATATCGCCGTCAGCGCCCATCGCCCCTTGAAATGCCTTGCGGGAGAAACGATCCAGCATCCGGTTTTTATGGACCAGGTTCTTAACGAACGTGGGTGTGAGCTGAGCAGCTTTTAGTGTTAAGGAACGCAACATCTTTATTTAACCTCATCTTCTCTGGTCACAGAGAATCACCAGCAAATGCCGTTGTAAGTACCGGTTGCCGTACCGTCCTTGAATAGTCGAACCAAATCGATAACGATCTGGTCCGGTTTCAGAATCTTTTCAATCTCCAGGAATTCTTCCGCCTTGTTTCCGATAACGATCACATCGGATGCTTCAACGACTTCAGCAACACTCGCACGCATCAAGTCGGAAATATGCGGTATCTCTCGTTCGATATACTCTTTGTTCGCCCCGAACAGTTTTGCCAACGACACATCACGATCGTATATCGAGAGTTTGTACCCTTTGCCGAGTAACGATTCGATCATCGTTACCATTGGCGATTCACGCAAATCGTCAGTTCCGGCTTTGAAGCTAAATCCCAGAACACCGACTCTTTTTTTGCCTGTCCGCACTACCATATCGATTGCTCGCTCGATTTGCAGAGTGTTGCTGGAGAGAATCGCAGTGAGCACGGGTGTTTCCACGTCCAGCTCTTTTGCCTTGTATTTGATGGCCCGAAGATCTTTAGGCAGACAAGAGCCGCCAAACGCGAAACCCGGCTTCAGGTAGTAGGGCGAAAGATTCAGTTTCTTGTCCTCACAAAACACATCCATCACTTCGTGACTATCGATGCCCAGCGTCTTGCAGATATTACCCAACTCATTTGCAAAACTAACCTTTAACGCATGGAAACAGTTGCAGGCGTACTTGATCATCTCGGCGCTCCTGACCGAGGTGACAAAAATCGGGGCGTTTACGTTTTCATAGAGCTGCTTGATGGTGTTGGCGGTCAATTCATCGTCGGCGCCAATCAACGTAAACGGCGGCGAGTAGAAGTCTTTCAATGAAGAACCCTCGCGTAAAAACTCGGGGTTAATACAGACAGAAAAGTCTAAACCCGCCTTTTTTCCTGATTCCCGCTCCAATGCGGGTACGATTGTGTTGGCGACGGTGCCCGGCAGCATCGTGCTGCGGACTGCCACAATATGCCGCGTTTTCTTGGTCTTTATCGCCGCGCCTATCTGCTCCGAAACGCGCTCCACGTGACGCAGGTCCAGGCTTCCATTCGGATTGCTCGGCGTACCAACACAGACGAGCGATACATCAGAATCGACCACCGCACGCGCAACGTCAGTTGTCGCTCTCAGTAAATTGGCCTTCACTCCTTCGGCGATTAAGGGTTCCAACCCGTTTTCGACAATGGGACTCTTGCCGGAATTAATGATTTCAACTTTAGTCGGGTTTACGTCGACACCGGTTACTGAATGCCCGGCGGCAGTGAAGCAAGCCGCCGAGACAGAGCCGACATATCCGAGTCCGAAGATGCTGATGTTTAGGGCCATAGTATTTATGCCGCCGCGGCGGCGACGAGAGTGATGTTACGCACGGCCAACTGCTCTACGTTGATCTGTTGGAATCGGGGATCGAGGCTGAACCCGTTTTGCAGCAAATCAAGCGAACGGTCGTCAGTTATTTGTTTGTTGAGCAGTATTTTCAAACCCGCCTGTTCAAAGAGTTGCACGTATTCATGTGCACGGAGGCGATTGTGATACATGAAGCGATTTCCTGCCAGTCGTCTCCATTCATCCTCGCTGAACTGAAGAAAATTGATCGCGCTGATGGATTCATCGTCATGAGAAAAATGATCCGAAGGATCGATGACGTGCAAAAGTAGTCCTTCGGGTCCTAACAGTCGGCGCGCTTCCTTCAAAGTGGCGGCGACAATTTCACGCGGCATGTGCTCGAACACTGCGTAGGAGACGTGAAAGTCAATAGTGCCATCCGGAAGTTCGAGATTAGTGGCGTCAGCCGGAGATTTATAAATGATGTTAGCGAAGGCCAGTAGTTCTTCAAGTCCGCCCTCGAAGTTTACCAGTTTGCGAAGGCGCGACTGATTTTCGGGATTCGCGGCCCTCGCGCCCAAAGCTTTCAGACTCTCCTGCTCGTGCGCCTTGATAAAATCCAGGGATTCCTTGACCAGTACGTGCGATAGATAAGGATTTAGATCGACAGTCGTTACGGATCCTGCTCCGCACAACCACAAACCGAGCGGTAGATCGACTGTGCGACCAGTACCAACTTCAAGAAAGCTTTTCTCTTCAACTTGGCCGCCCGCCTCTTCAATCCAACTCGCCATTTGCGACGCCGCAGTAAACCATTCCAGCGGATTGTGGCGGCCCGGACGCAAACTCCCGACGCTACGCTGTAACCAGAAGTAGAGATCGTTGGACCGCGGCAACGCTGCAACTGTGTTTTGGATTCGGGCTTTCCACCGCCAATTCATATTTGTTCTGTTAATTGAGCCGGCGTGTAAACAAGCCTGCGACAAAACTGGTTCCCCAGGAAAGGTGAATACTTAAAAAGATCAACGGCAGCAGGAAGAAAAGCGCAAGGTCTTTTTGTTTCAAAGCGAGTTGGAGAGAGCAGACAATTGCAAGCAGCAAGTACGAGCCCAGGGTCAGCACAAACAACAAGAACCCCGGCCACCAAACGAGCGACAGCAAACCCGTCAACACGAGACCGACAACAAAAGCCGGCGCCACGAGATGCCGCCAGCGCAACGAGGCCGGCTGGAGTTTTACCATTTGTGCTTTCCAGCTTCCGTAGCGCCAGTATTGTTTTGCCAGATCGTCCAGCGTTGCGCGAGCCACGTAGTTGCAGTGCTCGTCAGCGTCAAGCAAAACCAGGCCGCCGTCTTTTCTGACGCGGTAGTTGAAATCGTAATCCTCGTTTGCGAGCAGCTTCTCATTGAAACCACCGAGACGATGCCAAAGACTTTTCTTGAACGCGCCAAACGGAACTGTATCGACATAAGTCGCAGCAGACACGTTAAGCCGGTATTTCGCGTCGCCAATTCCAAACGGATGGGCCACTGCGAGAGCAATGGCGCGCGCCATGCGAGAATCGTCGCCCGCACATATTTTCCAGGGCATGCCTACAACCGCGGCATCGCTCTCAGTCAGGAGTTTTACGCAGCGCCGCACATAGCCCGGCGAGGGGATCGAATGTGCATCCATGCGCACGATGATCTCCCCCCTGGCCCCATTGATTCCGAGATTCAAGGCTCTTGGTATGTCTCTTTCGGGATTATCGATTACCTTGACCTGAACATCGGGATTCTCGCCGGCAAAACCGGCAATCACCTCACGCGTTCTGTCGCTTGATACTCCGTCTACAACAATGATCTCAAAGCGGCCGGGTTCGTACTGAAGCGCTAAACTCTCCAGCACCTTTCCGATAAAACGCTCCTCGTTCAGGCAAGGGATCACAATAGACACGAACGGTGTGACGGCAGTCTCAACGGCGAGCTTTACGGTGCTCGGGTGAAACTGTTTTTCGGTAAGCTGCGCCGCGGTATGTTTGATGGTCGAGGTCACCTTCGTTCGTTCAACTGACTCCTAAAGTACCTCTGTACTGAGACGATCTCTCACGCAAAGACGCAAAGCGCTACCGCGTTTCTAAAGGGTTTTCTTTGCGCCTTTGCGTCTTTGCGTGAGAAACATTCCTTTCCCTCAGAGGTCCCTGACCGGGTTTGACTGCTTCTCGTGCAAAGCTGGTCGAACTCAGAACAGACTCGCAAATCCCGGCAAATTGCGCTGCTGCATTGCTCCACCCAAAATGAGAACGCACCAACTCACTCGCGCGCCGCCCCAGCCCCTGCGCGAGGTCAGCATCTGAGAGCAACTTGACGATGCCTTCCGCAAACTCGTGCGGAGTGTCGGCAATCAGCAACTCTCTTCCATCAACCAGCCTGAGTCCTTCGGCGCCGACAGTGGTGGAGACGATCGGAAGCTCCATGGCCATCGCTTCGTAGATTTTGAGCCTCGTGCCACTACCTACCCTGATAGGAACGATGTACGCAGCAGCGCGATCCATGTAAGGCCGCACATCGTCTACACGCCCGGTGACGATGATGTGTGGATCCTGTTTACTCAACTCGATCAGGCCCGGATATGGATTGCGACCAACTACGGTCAACTTTATATCCGGTATCTTTTGTCTCACCAGGGGCAAAATTTCGTTCACGAAATATCGCATCGCGTCATCGTTTGGCAGCCAGTCCAGTGAACCAGTGAAGACCAGATGTCGCGGCTCGCGACGAACAGACGGATCGGGACGAAAAAACTCCGTGTCTACTCCTGTCGGTACTTCAGCCAGGTTATCGACTTCATAATCCGAGCGCATGATTTCGCGATCCTCAGCAGAAACAGCTACGACCTTGTCGAACCGCCGGCACATCTTGCGCTCAAAGGCGAATGCCTTGCGCCATTGTCCGTATAGAAAAGCTTTCTTCAATGGATTTCGCTGAACCTCAAAATGCCGTTTCCAAATCATCGCTTCGACGTTGTGCTGAAAGAGGACCGTGGCGCACGGGAGGTGGTCAGGCACGTTGATCGCCGGCATGAGGAAATCACAAACCAGCACGTCGATGTTGCCGCGATTGACAAGGCCTTCGATCTGCCGCCGCATTTCCGCGGACTGGTACTTCATAATGAAGTACGGCAAACGCGTCATTAGATTTCGGGTGAGATCCAGATAGAAGCCCGCGCTGAACTTGGGACGGGTGTGATGAGGAATAGTTATCAGTTGGTGGCAGTATTCTTCAGCAAGTTCGCGGGCATTCGGGGCGGCGCTGCCATCGTCGAGCGTAAGATATGTAATCTCATGATCACGCCGGAGCTCTCGCAGCATGTGATACGTGCGAATGCGGCCCCCCTTGTCGATGGGGTGGAGCAGTTCCGTTTTTAACCAAAGTATTCGCAAGTTTCTTAATTGGCGACCAGCGCTTCGCGCATCTCGAGCTGCGGCTCCTGGCCCTGCTCGCCGTCGATAAACTGTCGCTGCCACATTTCGAAATTGACCAAACTCCACAATCGTTCTGAATGGTTCACACCCGCTGTATGCTCAGCAACAAGTTTACTCACGTAATCCGGAGAAAAAATTCCTCTTGCAAACGCGCGTTCGCTGAGAACGTATTCGTCGATCACGTTTCGGAAATCTCGTCTGAACCATTTGCCGACGGGCACCGGGAAACCCATCTTACTTCGCTTCAGGATCGGAGCCGGAAGAGCGTTCTTCATGGCTTCCCGCAGGATGTACTTAGTGGTCCAGCCGCGCCGCAGTTTCATCTGTTCCGGTAACTGAGCAGTGAATTCGACGAGTTTATGATCGAGGAACGGAACTCGACTCTCAACCGACGCCGCCATACTCATCTGGTCCTGTTTCATCAGCAATTCATGCAGATAGGTTTTCGTATCGGTGTAGAGCATTCGATCGAGCAGCGAGTCGGCATCAGTGTTTTCAAAGTACCGGTTCATTTCCCGGTAGGGATCGATTGCGCCGATTCGCTCGCGAGCTTCCGCAGTCAGCAGTTCGGGCTGCATCGCACGCGTGAAGACCGCGAAGTTATCGAAGTAAAGAGTCTCGATATCGGCAGGTAAATACAGGAATGTCCGGCGCAGTTTTTGTCGTGCCTTCGAAGAGAGCGAAAGCTGTTCGATACTTCGTTTCACCAGACGGCGTACCGGTTCCGCGGGCAATTTGTGATAAGCCCCACCGAGTGCGAGATTGAAAATCGTTTTGTAATAACGTTCATAGCCGCCGAGCATTTCATCACTGCCCTCGCCGGTCAGCACCACTTTCACATGCTGCGATGCCAGTTCCGAGACGAAATACAGGGCAACGCTTGAGGGATGAGCAAGCGGCTCGTCCTCGTGCCATATCAACTTTGGCAAATACGCAAAGAAGTCGGCCGGATCGATGATAACTTCGTGATGATCGGTCTTGAATGCGTCAGCTACAAGGCGAGCGTATTCGAGCTCGTTTGCTTCCCGTTCATTGAATGCCACGGAAAAGGTTTTGATCGGTTCATCAACCATGCCGCTCATCATGGCCGCGATGGCAGAAGAATCGATACCGCCGGACAAAAACATTCCGAGTGGCACGTCGGCCATCAAACGAAGTCGCACTGACTGCGCAAATAAGTCTTTCCACTGCTCGATGTATTCACGATGTGAGCGTTGAGGTTCGTCTCCCTGAAAAGTGACGTCCCAGTAACGCTGGATGTCGAGTGCACCGTCGCGCCACATCATCGTGTGGCCCGGCAACAGTCGCTTCACGCGGGTAAAGAGCGTTTCTTCTCCCGACGTAGCATGGTTTGCAAGGTAATCGGGCAGTGCTCGATAGTTGAGTTCCGGCTTGAGCGCTCCGGCCGCAAACAAGGCCTTAATTTCCGAAGCGAAGTACAACGAACCGTCAGCGGCGTGAAAGTAGTAGAGTGGTTTTACTCCGAGTCGATCGCGCGCGATAAACAACTCCTGCTTGCGCTGGTCCCAGATAGCGAAAGCAAACATGCCACGCAGATACTGAACACAATCACGCCCGTGCTCTTCATACAGGTGCACGATCGTTTCCGTATCGCAGTGGGTGCGATACACATGGCCCGACGCTTCGAGCGGCTCACGATAGTCAGCGTGATTGTAAATTTCCCCGTTATAGATGATGTGTATGGTGTTGTCTTCATTCGAAATCGGCTGGCGACCACCACCCACATCGACGATTGAAAGACGGCGATGGCCCAAGCCAACGCGACCGTCCACAAGAATGCCAACGTCATCTGGTCCACGATGACGAAGAACGTCGCGCATAGCAGTGAGGACACGCCCCTCAACCATGCGACCCGAACGTTTTGAAAATGCTATGCCGTTAATTCCACACATCAGTCGTGCTCAAGTTCGTATTTCTTCCCATGCCGAGCTCCGGCCACGAATTTCACCGGATCCTCGAACCCAAAGACCACTTCGCCTGCAGCGCTCACATTCCTGCCGTTCAACAAGACGACTTCGGCTGGGAGCAAGTCGTCGCTGTGGGAAAATCTCATCCACGCCCATTCGAAGTCTGAACTAAACCGGGCTGTTTCAACCACTTCCCCGTCGCGAATCATAATAACATCCGTGGTATCACCCTGGCTGACCTCGAACGCTCGTCCGCCCTTTGCTTCCAGCTCCCGAGCTTGAAAGGAGCTGCCCCGGCGCGGCAGCATGAAAGTGATAATCTCAGCCGAGCCCCTCGATTTCGTTTCATAGACACACACCGGCGCCCGGCCTCTCTGACCGTAACACTCCGAAATCCAGCCATCTTCCCTTTTCCAACGGCCCTTCGCACCAAAAATAACTAGGTCGAACCCGGTCTCAGGGTCTGCTTCGCAGATGACCTTACCGCCTGCCACCTCTGCATTGACCGTTGGCGCAAAGTGAAACCACAGATTCAGATCGTGCTCACCGGAGGACAGCACCTGATCTCTGATAATCCAGTAATCGTGTTTCAGAAATAATATGCTGCGAACGGGCGTC
>Ga0068859_100001031_pt1 | contig 28545 bp, 24 predicted proteins | sample KBSSwiS22_FD_66585 | JGI IMG/M metagenome (GOLD analysis project Ga0068859, IMG submission 66585) | Switchgrass rhizosphere microbial communities from Kellogg Biological Station, Michigan, USA - KBS Switchgrass S2-2 | ecosystem: Host-associated > Plants > Roots > Rhizosphere > Soil ...
TTCCATTTCGACTGACCCGTCTTCGGATCGATCGCGATGACGGCTCCGTGCCCGACGGCGTCGGTCCAATCATTGATTGGGTACCTGCGCATCCCGGGAGCGTCGGGGTTCGGCGCCGTCACCTGAAAGCCGCCGCCGTTGAAACGACGTCCGGCCTGATACGGCGTGTTCTCCTTGCGATAGATCGAGCCGTAGTTCTCCCACGCCGAGACGTAGAAGAGTCCCGTTCGGGGACTGTAGGACGGTGAATACCAGTTGGTCCCACCCTGATTGCCAGGATAGGTGGACACACCAGGAGGCTGCGGCGTCAGGATCGGCCGGCCGCCTTCGTCCCACCCGCTCATCCAGTTCACTTTCACAAAGGGTACGCCCGACAGGAACCGACCGTTCTCGCGATCGAGGACGTAGAAGTTGCCGTTGCGATTCGCAAACAGCATCGCCTTTGTCATCGATCCCTTCCACATCAAATCGGCGAGCACCGGGACCTGCACCGAGTCGTAGTCGTATGGGTCGTTCGGCGTGAACTGGTAATGCCACTTCAGCTTGCCCGTGTCGGCGTCGAGCGCGACTACGGAATCGGTATAGAGGTTGTCGCCCTTGCGCTGATCCGGGTTGTAGTCGGGGCCGGGGTTGCCGACGCCCCAATACGTCAGGTTCAAGGTTGGGTCGTACGAGCCCGTGACCCAGATGGAACCGCCGCCGTGCTCGTGCGCATCGCCTGACCATGTTTCGATTCCCGGTTCGCCCTTACCGGGAATGGTGTAGAAGCGCCAGGCTTCGCGCCCCGTCTTGGCATCGTAGGCTGCGATGAATCCGCGGATGCCGTACTCGGCGCCACCAACGCCGATGATGACTTTGTCCTTCACGACCAGCGGTGAAACGGTGATGGAGTACGCGAACTCGTCGTCAGCGACCTTCACGTTCCAGAGCGGCTTTCCGTTCTTCGCATCGATGGCGACAAGGTGCGCGTCGAGCGTGCCCATGAACAGTCGATCGCCGAGCATCGCGACGCCGCGGCTCTCGGCGCCGCAACATACCGTCTGTCGTCCGGAATTCGTGTACCGGTACAGCCAGAACATCCGGCCCGTCTTCGCATCGAGCGCGATGACATCGTTGGGCCGCTGCGTGAGGTACATGACGCCGTCGACCACGAGCGGTGATGTTTCCCAGGGTCCGAACACCTGGTTCTGCACCATCCACTTCAGCTCGAGGTTTTTCACGTTCGACGTGTCGATTTGCTTGAGCAGGCTGTACCGCTGGCTCATATAGCCGCCGTTGTACGTGAGCCAGTTCTGCGGCTCGTCGGCCGCGCGAAGGATGCGGTCGGAGGTGACCTGCGCGTCGAGACGATACGAGGCTGCGATCAGCAACAGTCCTGCGAAGAGTTTCGTCAGCTTCTTCACGGTTAGCGCCCTTTCAGCGACAACAGATAGCCAATCAAATCGGCTCGCTCGTCTGCCGTCAGCGTCGTTGCGTACGACGGCATCGATGAGGCCTGCACGACTTCGAACGACCGAAGATCCGCCTTGATGAGCGACACCAGTCGCGACTGTTCGTCGATGAGTTGAACGGTGTAGTAGTCCTCGTTGAGTCGCCGGCCACGAATCGTACGACCATCGCGCGTGACAGCGCGGACCGATCGATTCGCCGGGATGATCGACCCGGCCGGATCGGTCAGCGCCCGCTCCAACGACGCCGGCTTGCGCATGAGGCCAATCTCGCTGAGATCGGTGGCGGCATACGTCCCTGCGCCGTTCACCCGGTGGCATGTCGCGCATCCACCTTTGCCGGAGAACAGCGTTTGGCCGCGTGCCGGATCGCCGATCTTCATCGCTGCGCCCATCGCGTCGAAGCCGGACCGGATGTAGGCGATGAGTGCGGTCACTTCATCGGTCCGCAGCACCGAGAATGACGGCATTCCCGACGCTGGTTTGCCGGCCGCCAGCAGACGTACCAGATCCGCATCAGAGACCACGGTGGGAAACTGGCCGCGCCGTAGGTCGACGTTGGGAATCTGGTCGCCGTTCGGGCCGTGACACGCCACACACTGGCCGTAAAGGATGCCTCCGGCCGCCACCTGTGCGCGATCGTACTGACCGGTTTGGGGAGGAGCCTGAGCGCTGAGGCGGGCCGCGAGAGCGATGACAACGGCCGCCCAGATGATCGGACGGATTCCGTGCATGATGGTCGGGTTTTACCCGACCGGCTGGCGGATGTCTACAGATTTTTCACGGGCTGCCGTGAGGGATAGTGGGTGGCGACGTAATTGTCCACCAGCGCGCGAAATCCCTCGGCCAGCTCGTCGTACGTCCCGCGCAACGTCGTGAAATGCTCGCCGTCGATGAAGACGGGGCAGTTTGGCGCTTCGCCGGTCCCAGGCAGGCTGATGCCGATGTTGGCTGCCTTGGATTCGCCGGGGCCGTTGACGACACAGCCCATCACGGCAAGCGTCAGCGTTTCGACGCCTTCGTAGCGTGTTTTCCAGTCAGGCATGCGGCTGCGGATGTAGTCCTGCGTTCGCTCGGCAAGCTCCTGGAACGTCGAGCTCGTCGTGCGACCGCAGCCTGGACAGGCGGTGACGCTGGGCGAAAACGACCGGAGTCCGAGCGCCTGGAGTAGCTCGCACGCGGCATACACCTCGTCGCGGCGATCGCCGCCAGGCCGCGGTGTGAGCGAAACGCGAACCGTGTCGCCGATCCCCTCGTTCAACAGGACGCCCATTGCCGAAGCCGACCACACGACGCCCTTCGTGCCCATGCCGGCTTCGGTCAGCCCGAGATGCAGCGGCTGATCGGTTTGCCGCGCGAGCTCGCGATAAATCGCAATCAGGTCGCGCGGCCGCGAGACCTTGCACGAGATGATGATCTGGTCTTTGCGCATCCCCGTCTCCAGCGCGAGCTCGGTCGACTGGAGCGCCGAAATCACCATGCACTCGTTGAGAATCTCTTCGGACGAACGGCCGAGTCCCCGGTCGGTGTTCTCCTGCATCTTCGCGACAACCAGCTCCTGATTGAGCGAGCCGCCGTTGACGCCGATGCGCACGGGCTTGTCGTAATCGATGGCGACCTTGCAGATCGTGGCGAACTGCTCGTCCCGTCGTCGTCCGGTGCCGACATTGCCCGGATTGATCCGGTACTTGTCGAGCGTGCGTGCACAATCGGGATAACGCGTCAGAAGGAGATGACCGTTGTAGTGGAAGTCACCGATCAGGGGTGCGTCGCAGCCAGCATCGAGCATGCGACGCTTGATCTCCGGCACCGCCGCCGCTGCTTCCGGGACGTTGACCGTGACACGAACCATCTCCGAGCCGGCCTCCGTCAGCTCGATGCACTGCTGCGCGGTCGCCGCGGCGTTCGCGGTATCGGTCATCGTCATCGATTGGACGACGACCGGGGCGCCGCCCCCAACCTGGACGCGACCAACCTTCACACCGATCGTTTTGTGAATGCGAAGCGGAGAGGGCACTCGAACCATGATACCGGGTCAGGCCATCTGCCAGCCGTCTCGTTCGAGGACGCCGCGGATTTCATCCCCTCGGGCAAGTGCGAGTTCCAGCGACTCGAAGTTTTCGGCCCGGTCCATCACGCCGTCGAAAAACCATGTAATCGTGGTCTGTGTGTCGCCGGGAAAAATCGTCGCGTGCGCGGTCGCTGTGCCGCGCGTCATTCGCCAAAGGACGGTCGGGTCATTTGGGTTCAATGGGTTCGGTGGTTCAGTAGGTCCTGTTCAGTGGGTTCATTAGGTTCATTAGGTTCCTTGGGTTCACGAGGTTCAATTGAACCATGGGTCGGCGTCAACGTTTGAAGCGTTGCGAACCCATTTAGGAACCTATTGAACAGGACCCTACGACCCTGTTGAACCCCTTGAACCTTGATCAACGGATCAACAAAAGAACTAACGAAAGCAGCGCAAGCAGCCACAACGCCACCGGAACCTCACGTGCGCGGCCAACGCAGGCATAGAGGAGCGCTTGGAGAACGAACCCGCACAGTATCCCCTGCGTAATCGAAAACGTCAGCGGAATTAGTACGAGCGTCGCGAACGATGGCAACGCGTCCTCCATTGCCGCGAAATTGATGTGCCCGACCATCTGAAACATCGCGACGCCCACGAGGACAAGTACCGGAGCGGTCGCATACGTAGGCACGGATGCGGCGAGCGGTGCCACGAAGAAGCAAGGGAGGAAGCAGAGCGCCGTGACGATGGACGCGCGTCCCGTCCGGCCGCCCATTCGGATCCCTGCGACGCTCTCGACATACGCCGTGCCGGACGACGTGCCAGCGAGTCCCGCGACCAGCGTCGCAAAGGCGTCGACGATCAGGCCCCGCCGCAGGTTGAGCGGTCGGCCATCCGGCTCGGTCAGTCCAGCGGCTGTCGCGACACCGATGAACGTCGAGAGCGAGTCGAACAGGTCCGTGAACAGAATGGAAACGATCGCGGGCAGCAGGCTCAGCTGCAACGCACCGAACACGTCTAGCCTCAGCGCCACTGAGGAAAAATCGGGAAGGCTGATGATTTCCCCCGGCGGCCTCGTGTATCCGAATGCCCATGAGAGGAGCGTCACGACGAAAATCGAAGTGAGAAAGGCGAGCGGGTTCTCGCGCCGCATCAGTACCACCGCGGCGACGAGGCCGACGACCAAAAACGCAGACCTGTGATCGATCGTGCCTAGCCTCACGATCGTCGCCGCATCAGCCTCGATCAGTCCCGCATTGCGCAAGCCGATAAAAGTGAGAAGAAGGCCGATTCCGGCGGCGGTCGCGAGCCGCAGGTTTCGTGGAATGGCTGTCGCAATCCGTTCGCGCAGCGGGGTCGTCGAGATCAGCAGAAAGAGAACGCCGGCCCAGAAGACCATGCCGAGCGCCGTCTGCCACGGCACCTTGTCCTGCAAGACGATCGTGTAAGCGAAAAACGCGTTGAGGCCCATGCCGGGCGCGACCGCGAAGGGAAGCCGCGCGTAGAGTCCCATCAGCAGCGTCATGCTGAAGGCGACCAGCACCGTCGCGCTCAACACGCCCGCGAAGGGCATTCCGGTTCCGCTGCTGGAGAGGATGGCGGGGTTGACGATCACGATGTACGACATCGTGACGAACGTCGTCACGCCGCCTATTACATCGGGGCTCAGTCGGTTCAGTGGGTTCACTGGGTCCCGTTCAGTGGGTTCAAGAACAGGACCCACTGAACCTACTGAACTCACTGAACCTATTGAACCCGGTTCAGACGCGGTATCGTCCGAGCCGCGCGGCGAGGATGGCCTTGAGGTCGGCTTCCGAGCGCGTGCCGGTCAGATCGAGATCCGATTCGCTGAGCGCGTCGATCAACGCGCGAATCACGTGCGCGCGGCTGATGGCGACGCCGCTCGCCGCACGGATATCGGCGCCGAGACGATCGAGAAACACGATCTGGCGGTCGAAGAGGACGACGGTGACCTTCGTCCAGTGCTCGGTGTGCGACGGTCGGCGCCCGCGCTTCTTGGGTTTTTCCGTGCTGCCGGCTTCATGCGGGACGAAGATCTCCTCGCCGGTCTTGCCGATTCGTTTCGCTGGTGGTCGCATGGCCATGTGGATCGCTGAGCCCCCAAAACGTTCCGATGTTGCGCCCCGCGCGTCGGAGGATGGATCCGACTGGGATGCCCTTCAATTATTACGTAAGTAAGTTCAGATTTGAAATGGGACGAGCGCGACGATCCTAAAGCACGTTCCGCGGCCGTGCAAGCCTCACCGCCTCGCGGACTTGCGTCTGTGGCCGCGCTCGACGCGCTGGATGACCTCGAGCGCGAGCTTCTCGTACGCGCGTGACGCGCGCGACCGCGCATACAGCAGCAACGGAACGCCGTGTGAGGGCGCTTCCGCCGCGCGGGGATCGACGGGAATCTCGGTTTGGAAGACGCCGCGCCGGTTGTGCATCCGGATGATCTCGATGATCTCGCGCGTCGCCTCCTGTCGATGATCGACCATCGTCAGCAGAATGCCCGCAATACGGGCGGCGTCCGACGAGCCCGCACCTCGATCGCGGTACCACCTCAGAAAATATGCCAGCGACTCGAGCGACAGATAGTCGGCGCGAATCGGGACGAGCAGATGCTGCGCCAGCGCGATGGCGCCAATCGAAAGCACCGTGTAGTTGCTCGGGCAATCGATGATGACGTCGTCGACCGACGCCGCCAGCGGACGGATACAGTCGGCGAGACGACGTTCAGGCTGACGCACGTTGCGGAGTGCCGCGGTTATACCTGCCAGCGCCGGCGAGCCCGGTACCACACGCAGGTTCGGCACACGGCTCACTGGGCGCACAGCCTCAGTTGGGCGGCGCTGGTTGAGCAGTAACTCGTAAATTGACGGGTGTTTTTCACCAGGCCGCACGCCGACGGAGATCGACGCGCCCATGTCGGCCTCGAGATCCACGAGCAGCACCGACCGCCCGCGCCGCGCGAGATCGGTCGAGAGATTAACGGCCGTCGTCGTCTTGGCGCAGCCTCCCTTCGGGTTGTAGATCGCGAGAATCATCGGATGGACGCCGTCGCCACGGCGTGTGTTCGGGATTTAATTCCGCATTATATCGACGCCTAGTTGGTCGACCGAAGCTTTCCTGCGTTTCGGAGCGGCTTCTTACTGGCCGGAGGAATGATCGCCTTCGCGCGGACGGTACGTCGTTTCGGTTGAAGCTTCGCCGTGGGGCGATGCGGTTTGGGGCTTATCGATCGCGCGCGCGCGTTCTTTTTGGCGACCGCCGTCCCTCCGACCGAGGGTGTCGCGCGGACTGCGCCGACCGGCTCAGCAGGCAGCGAGACGCTCGAGCCCGCCTCCATCGTGCGGAGCACGGCTCGGACGATGAACCGCTTCGGTGCCGAGCCAATGTAGTTGAACGGATAACAGGTGACGAGCGTCAGCGCAGGGTATGTGGTGGGATCGAGAACCCACACGTCCTGCGGCATGACGATAGTGGTTCGCTGGACGTAATAGTTGAAAACGCCGTCCGCGGTGACGATTCGAATCTCGTCATCGGGATTGATATCACGCAGCCTGCGGAAGAACGTATCGCGGTGCCCCGCGAGGCCGAAGTTGCCGCGATCCCCTGGCAGTGCTGTCCCTGGAATGTAGCCAACCGCGAGACGCAGGGTGCGCGCGTCGCTGCCGGCCCTGATCACAGCCGATACGCCCAGACGGGGGATTTCGATGCGCCCCACCGTGCTGCCGGCGGCGACGGTGCGCGCCACAGCGCGAGCCGTGGGAGCCCCTGCCTCCGGTGCTGTTCCTGATGTACCAGTCGCTGCTGTCTCGTTGAGAATTTTGTCGAGTTCCTGGTCTTCGAATGACTGATACAGCCACGCTTCGGCGTACGTGTACAAGAAGTACCCGACGCATATCGCGCCGATGATCAGCAGCAGCCGTTCGGCCCACTTCAGCGTCTTACGCCGCGAACGCGCCGGGCGTCTGCCGGGAGCTAAACCGCGGTCATCGAGTTCCAGGCGAATCGGATTCGGCGTACCCATTGCGCACCCGCACGGATAGGTCGCTGCGACCCGGCACCCGCACCGTCACTTTGAGACGGTGGGGACGATCGTGTTCGTGGCTGCCGTTTCCCGGCGCGTAACCGATGCTGTAGCCGCGGCGGATGTTGCCCGCGATCTCGGTGAAGTTCTCGACTACCTGGCGTTCGCTCTTCGGGAAGTAAGCCAGACCGCCGGACAGCTTGGCGAGACGCCGCAGGACGCCGCGATTGCCCTCGCCCGGCGTGAACACATCCGGATCGACGATGGTGTAAATCAGTGCGCTGCTCGCCTCTACGCGTCGCAGCATTTCCTTCTCGGTGTGCTCGCTCGCGTTATCGCCGCCGTCGCTGAGCACCAGGAGCACGTGTTTCTGGTATGCGCCTTTGTCGAGCTGTTCGAGTCCCGCAATCACCGCGTCGTACAACGCCGTCTTTCCCCCCGGGGTAAAGCGTGCCAGCGAGGCAATCAGCTGCAGGCGGTTGGTCGTGAACTCAATTGATTTCGGAAGCCCGAGTCGGACGCGTTCGTTGAAGACGATCGCGAACATCTGATCCTCGGGATGGCTCGAATCCGCAAAGGCCCTGGTTCCGGCGACTACGAGATCGCGTTCGGTCAGCATGCTGGTGCTGTTATCAATCACGAGTCCGACCGTGACTGGAACGTCGCCCGCTTCGAAAAACGAGATGTCCTGAGGATTCCCGTCTTCGTAGATGGTGAACGCGCTCCGCGGGAGATTGGGCACTGCATCGCTGCGGCCATCGAAGACGTTGACGTGCAGCACGACGAGCTCGGCGCCCGCCTTGAAGACCTGTTGCTCTTCGGGCGGCGGCTGCTCCGCAGGCCGCTGCTCCTGCGCCGTACTGAGCAGCGGAAGCGCGGCGATGGCCACCGCAATCGGCAGAATGTACGTTCGTGGCCGCTCCATTCGTTCACTCCGTCGACGTGAGACTCAACGGACTCGGGACGAAGGCCGCGGGTTGCGTCCTCCATCCCTCGTCCGTCTCTACGATACGACTAGTAGGTATTACGCGCCAGCCGCAGTCCGAAGCCGCCGGCAAGTGAGAGAAGACCGAGCAAGCCAATAAATGCATATGGGCTGGCTGTCTTCGGGAGCTCGCTCGACGCCTGCTGACGCGGCGCCGGGGCAGGTGCCGGGTTCTGCCCAGACGTGCCCACAACCCGCTGCGCGGGCGCGGGCGGGCCCGAGGCCGGCGAGTTATTCAGATCGCTCTGGCTGTTCAGGCTGGCCGTCGACGACTCGGCCTTCGCTGGCTCTTGTGAGAATGGCTCGGGGTTGCTCACCGTATCTGAGGCCTTGGCGTTCTGGTCGTACTGCGACTCAGTGCCATTCGGTTCAACCCTGAACACGTGCGCATCGCCGCCCTTGGCCACGTCGGAGTCGGTGGCAAGCACCGTTTCGTGCGTCGCCGCGGCGATCTTCACCGCCTGATCTTTCGGATAGATGAACTCCTTCCCACGAAGGTCCGTTGGGTAATAGAAGTAATGAACCGCCGGCGTCACGCCTTCCGGCATTTCGCGGAACATCACGACGGGCTTCCCATCGGCCTTGGACTGTTCTTCGGTGGTTCGCTCGACCGGCACGAAGAACCACTGGCCAATGATGTTTTTCTCCTCACCATCGAACACCTGCATCACGTTGTGAAGCGCCGTCGGAGCGAGCTTGAAAACGTACTTGCCCGCAGGCAGCGTGATGCCCGGCATCTGGACCGGGCCGCTGAAGGTGAGGTACGTGCGCTGATCGACGTTGGAATCCTGCGCGGAGACGCTGGTCGCCGCCGCGAGGAACGCCGCTGTGAAGATTGCGGCTGTGAGTGATGTGAACCGTTTCATCCTGTCCTCCACTTTGCCTCGATTCCACGGGTCGCGTGGCTCTGGGAAGGCCGCGCGACCCGCCTGCGCTAAATTGCATCTTGTATGCCCCATCGAGCGCAGCCGTATGCGAAGTGGCTCTGCTGAATGCGCGCCGCCGATACTGCAGACGTCGTTATCGTGGGTGCTGGAGCCGCCGGACTCGCCGCCGCGGTGTTCTGCGCACGCGCCGCATTGCAGACGCGGATAATCTGCGTTGATAGCGCGAGGATCGTGGGCGCCAAGATTCTCGTGAGCGGTGGATCACGCTGCAACGTGACGAACCGCGTCGTGACCGAGCGCGACTTCTGGGGCAGCGACCGGCGAATCATTCGCGATGTGCTGCGGGCATTCCCCGCGCCTCGAGCAATCGCGTTTTTCGAAGAGCTCGGCGTGGCGCTGCGTGAGGAAGAGGATGGAAAAGTTTTCCCAGTCAGCAATCGCGCGCGTACCGTTCTTGATGCCCTCATCAGGGCAGTCAGCACATCAGGGGCGGAACTCCATACGAGCTCCCGCATCTCAGGTATTCAGCGACGGGATGAAGACGACTTCGTTCTTACAACCACCGATGGACGTACGTATCGAACCTCGTTCGTCGTGCTGGCCACAGGCGGTCGATCTCTGCCAAAGACCGGGAGCGACGGAACCGGTTACGCGTTTGCGCGAGCATTCGGGCACGGATATGTCGAGACGACACCGGCTCTCGTGCCCCTTGTTCTCGACGATTCGCGACACACACGGTTAGCGGGCGTTGCGCATCCGGCTGATGTAACCGTCCGATCGGACGGCGCGGCGCCGGTTCGTCTCACCGGGTCGATGTTGTGGACCCACTTCGGCGTCAGCGGTCCTGTCGTGCTCAATGCCTCGCGGCATTGGCTCAGGTCTCGCCTCGAAGGCCGCGACGTCACCGTCGCGATGAGTGTTGTTCCGGGCGAAACGTTCGCATCGCTCGAGCAGTGGTTCACCGCCGAACAGCGGAACCGTGCTCGTGCGCTCGTTCGTACGGTTATCGCGACCCGCGTGCCCGCAGCGGTCGCGGATCTCTGGGCAGAACGCGCGGGCATCGATGCCTCGACGACGCTGTCGCACCTGACGCGCGACGATCGACGACGGCTGATTCATGCGCTCCTCGAGACGCCTCTCGATGTCCGCGACAGCCGCGGATACAACTACGCAGAGGTCACCGCCGGTGGCATCCCGCTCGCCGAGATCGACCCCGCGACCATGGAATCGCGCGTACGCCGAGGCCTGTACTTGATTGGCGAGATGCTCGACGTCGATGGTCGGATTGGTGGCTTCAATTTTCAGTGGGCGTGGTCGTCGGCGTGGGTGGCCGCGTCCGCTATCGGTCGAAGGCTGCGAGGGTAATCACCCGCACATATTCGCCGGCGAGCTGCCGGTTCCACCAGCGGCCTGTCCGGCGCCGCTCGTCCGCCGTGGTGAACGAATAACGGTAGTACCGTGCGCGCAGAAAGCGTGGTGGGTGGTCCGGAAACGGATTCGCCGCCAGCAGCGACAGGGTCGCGTCGTCTCCTTGCAGCAGGCGGTGGAGCAGGGCAATGAACCATTCGTTTTGTGGTTGCGGAGAAAACGCCTCGAACCACATCAACCAGTCGAGGCGGAGGTGATACGGAGCAATCTGCGGGGCGCGACGAAGCGGATCACCCGGTTTGCCCTTGAACTCGTACTCGCGCCATTTCGTGGCGCTGGTCACCTCCTGGTCGTCCGTACCTTCAATCACGATTTCATACCGTGTCCGGGTAATGCTGCCGAACGCGCCGTAGGTGTTGACCAGGTGAAATGGTTCAAACGACGTGTTCATGATCTGCGACGCGGAGAGCATGTTCAGCGTCGGGGCGACACTGAGCACGGCGACGACCGCCGCGAGCGCGTAAATCGCTCCGCGATGAACGAGTGACGGTTCGTGAAGCGCTGGAGGCGTGATTGGAAGCCACGACAGGAACCGGTGGTCGAGCGTGGGGATACAGAGCGTAAGGGTCAGCCAATTCAGCCACGACAGGTTGCCGCTCACGATCAGGACGCCCTGAAACGCGATTGTCAGCAGCCCCGCGACACCCGCAAACGGCTGCGGCGCGAAGTACGCGAACGGCACGACCAGCTCGACGACGTGGTTGAACGCCACGCCGCCCTTGTGCACCGCTTCCGGAAGCCAGTGAAAATACCAGCTGAGAGGATTCGGAATCGGCTGCGTCTCGAAGTAGTAATTGAGACACGTCAGATCGCGCCAGCAGGAATCGCCGCGGATCTTGATTAACCCGGCGCCGAACATGACCCGGAACAGCAGCCATCGATACATCCAGACCAGCCAGATGCTCGGCGCGGTCGTCGAGCCGCCCAGGAAGATCGCGACGAAACCGGTTTCGAGCAGCAGCGTCTCCCAACCGAAGCTGTAAAACGTCTGCCCGACGTTCACGAACGAGAGGTAGAGCAGCCACATCAGCGCCCACACCGACGCCGAGACGACAGATCCCCGCTGCTGTGGCCAGCCAATCAACGTCAGCACCGCCAGCGCGATGCCAAGCCATGCCGCAATCCGGAACGCGGTGTCGGTCGGAGAGAGAAAGAACAGACTAGGCGAGGCGCGAAACGGAACGACCTGCGTGAAGCGCGAAACCGGCAGCAGGCCACGCTCGCCAAGCAGCGGAACGAACTGATTGGCGGCGGCGGCGAACCCGACGAGGTACATCGCCGCGAGCATCCGCTCGAATAGGAAGCGCGAGTACCAGTCGCCCATGGCGTTTTGTGATTTGCGATTTGTGATTTCGTCAATCACAAATCACAATTCAGAAATCACGACTATAGATCGGATGCGACGTGCCACAACCTGATGCCATTGTGGTCGGCTCCGGGCCGAACGGCCTGGCGGCGGCGATCGCGCTTGCTCAGGCGGGTTGGAGGGTGACGGTCTTTGAGGCGGAGCCGACCATCGGCGGCGGCGCGCGATCCGCTGAACTCACACTACCGGGATTTACGCACGATATCTGCTCGGCCGTACATGCAACGGCAGTGGCGTCGCCGTTTCTCCGGACGCTGCCGCTGCAGAAGTATGGACTCGAGTTCATCGAGCCGACCGCCCAGCTCGCTCACCCATTCGACGATGGAAGGGCGGTGGTTGTCGAACGATCGGTCGAGCAGACGGCCGCCGGTCTTGGGCGCGATGGCACGTCATACGCACGGTTGTTTGGCGGTGTCGTGGACAACTGGCCGCGCCTTGAACGAGCCGCACTCGGTCCCGTGACTTGGCCGCGTCACCCCTTCGCCCTTGCCGCGTTCGGTCTTCGTGCTCTGCGGTCTGCCGAGGGTTTGGCGAGGAGCGTCTTTGACGAGGAACGGGCACGCGCGTTGTTCGGCGGAATCGCCGCGCATGGAATGCTGCCACTCGATCGCGGGCTGACCGCCGGCTTCGGTCTCGTGCTCGGTGCCATGGCGCATCTGGTTGGCTGGGTGATCCCTCGGGGTGGAGCACAGAAGCTGACCGACGCGCTCGTCGCGCATCTGCGCGTCCTCGGTGGTGAGGTGATCGCCGACCACCGGGTGAGGTCGCTGGACGAGTTGCCGCCGGCGCGCGCGGTGATGTGTGACCTCTCGCCGCGGCCGTTCCTTCGTGTCGCCGGACAACGATTGCCCCCAGCCTATCGACGTAGCCTGGAGCGGTATCGATACGGAATGGGTGTGTTCAAAGTCGACTGGGCGCTTGACGGTCCCATACCATGGCGCGCGGCCCAATGCGCACGAGCGGGCACGGTCCACGTCTGTGGCACACTCGACGAACTTGCCCGCTCGGAACAAGACGCGTGGACCGGCGTCATCTCGGAGCGTCCGTTCGTGCTCCTGGTCCAGCCGACACTGTTCGATTCGTCACGTGCGCCGGCGGGAAAACATACGGCGTGGGCGTATTGCCATGTTCCGGCGGGTTCGACCATCGACATGCTGCCGCGGATCGAGGCACAGATTGAACGCTTCGCTCCGGGCTTTCGCGATCGGATATTGGCGCGCGCTGTTATGACCCCGGCCGACATCGAGGCACACAACGCCAATCTCGTCGCCGGGGACATAGGCTCGGGGGTCGTCGACCTGCGCCAGTTCTTCACGCGACCGACCTGGCGCACCTACTCGACGCCCGTTCGCGGTCTGTACCTGTGTTCCGCGGCGACGCCACCGGGTGTCGGCGTGCATGGCATGTGCGGGTATTTCGCCGCGCAGCGCGCTATCGCCGACGCGCGTGTCTGATTCGATGGTGCTCTCCGCGCTCTCGACCGATCTCTACGAACTGACGATGGTCGGCGGCTATTACGTCGCCGGACTGTCAGGTCGCGCGACCTTCGACCTATTCGTCCGGCATCTTCCGCCGACACGAAACTACCTGATCGCTTGTGGTCTCGAGCAGGCGCTCGACTTCCTGGAGTCGCTCCGTTTCACGGCGGACGACATTCAATTCCTCCGCACCGTGCCGGCTCTCGCGAAGCTCCCGGCTGCGTTCTTCGACGAGTACTTGCCGCAGTTCCGCTTCACGGGTGACGTGTGGGCCATTGAGGAGGGAACGCCGGTATTTGCCGAGGAGCCGATCATGCGCGTGACCGCGCCGCTGGCTGAAGCGCAGATCGTCGAGACCGCCGTCATTGCCGAGACGATGTTTCCCACGTCGGTCGCGAGCCGCGCGGCTCGAGTCATGAAGGCGGCGGCAGGACATCCTGTCATGGAATTCGGCGCCCGCCGGGCGCACGGCATCGATGCCGGAATTCGTGCGGCACGAGCGGCATACATTGCCGGCTTCGGATCCACGTCGATCGTCGAAGCCGGGAGGCGCTTTGGCATTCCGCTGTCGGGGACGATGGCACATTCGTGGGTGATGGCGTTCGCGGATGAGACAACAGCGTTTCGCAAATATGCCGAGGTGTTCGAAGAGGCGGTATTTATCCTGGACACGTACGATGCGGTCGCGGCGGCGAGAATGGTCGCCACGTCCGGGCTGAGGCCGAAGGCAGTACGGATCGACAGCGGGGATCAGGTAGCGATCAGTCGCGAGGTCCGGCGCATCTTTGACGAGCATGGCCTCGTCGATACGGCCATCTTCGCCAGCGGCGATCTCGACGAGATGCGGATTGCGGAGATTGTCGCCGCGCGGGCCCCCATCGACGGATTCGGCGTCGGTACCGCGGTCAGTACGTCGAGCGACGCACCCGCACTCTCAGGCGTCTACAAGCTTGCCGAAATCGAACGCGGCGGACGCGCCGTGCCGGTGCTCAAGAAAAGTCCCGGGAAGCGCACGTACCCGGGGCGCAAACAGGTGTGGCGCGTGATGCGCGACGGCATTGCGGTCGAGGACGTGCTGGCACTCGAAGGCGCTCAGCCACCTGCGGGCGCCGAACCTCTCTTGCGTCAGGTGATGAAAAGCGGCGAGCGGTTGTCGCATCCGTCGTTGACCGAAATTCGTGACCGATGCCGACGGCGGGTTGCGACCTTGCCGGGAGAAGTCACTCAGCTCATTGACGGAAAAAAATATCCCGTGCGAATCAGGATCGCGTCCTGATCGCGTCGTCCACCGCTGCGGCAGTGACGCGGAAATGCGAGGCGCTCCACACCACGCGCCCGTTCTTCACCAGAAGCGCCTGTGGCGTCTCATGACGCACGCCGAGCCTCTGCGCGATGGCATTCGATACAGCGCGGTGTGTCTGGACCGTCACCATTGCATATTGCGGATGGAAATCGTGAGGCTGGGGCGCGGACTCAATTTCGAGCGGCGTGGACCCTTTGGGTCCGCGATCATTCAGATGTGCGACCAGTTCGTCCAACGCTTCCAAGCTCACACCGCACGTGTAGCTGTGTTTGAAGAGCAGCACGGGCCGTGATTGAGATTCGGCGAGCAGCCGATGGAGCTCGTCAACGTGTTCGAGCGGCCTCAGATCGGGATGCATAAGAGAATCAGTGTAGCAGCCGTGACAAGAGTTGGCCCTGCGTATGCACGGCGCTTCCCATTCTTGTGCTGCGGCGCGGCTCGCCGCACGCGGCGATTCATACATGGGGCCGACAGCTCTACTACTGACGATTGCGCTGACGATCTCCGGGTGCGAGAAAGCCATTTCGTCCGCAGCGAACCCGAATAACACTTCACCGACTAACGCGTCGGTTGTACCAGTTGCCGGCACAAATCCGGCGCCCGATCCCAGCGGCGACTGGGTTCGACCCGCGCGCGACCATTCGAGCACCCGCTTCAGTCAGCGCGCGTTGACCGCGTCAATGATCCACTGGTCGTTGGTCTGCCGCAGCGTGAAGTGCCACCGCCGCGGCTCGACCCGTAACGCCTTGTTGCCAACCTTGCGGACGTAACGGGCGTTGCCGGCGCAGTCAGCTTCTGCCCGGGGACCGCTGACCGTAATATCACAGCCTTCCAGATCGAACGTCTGCGTCTCGAGCTGATCGAACGCTCTGGCGAGCGCCTTGACGTCCACGCTCGGCCACACTGCGTGCGCCGCATTGGCATCAAGCGCGCTGAAGGCGTTCTGATAGCGATCGAGCGCCACTGCAACGGCGCGCGTTTCCGAGGTTAGCGCTCCCGCCGGAGCAGCGCTTGGAGCAGAAACGACGGCGCGTGGTGGTGGCGCATTCGGAATTGACGGCGGGGCTGCCGGACTCTCAGGTGGCACCGGTACGGGAATCACCGCCGCCACCGGTGGTGCCGAACTCGTTGCGGGCACTGCTGGTGAAGATGTCGAAGCGCTAATGATCGGCGCCGGCGGCGGCGATGCTTCGGCACGCTCGATCACCGGACGAACGGGCCGTGCAGGCGGAGGTGCCGCCGCTGCGCGAAGAGACGTCAAGGCGGGGCGCCTAGGGGACGGGATGGAAGTACGCGTTGGCGGCCGTGAGGTCGTCTTCGGCCGCGACGTTGGCGGCGTGACCGTTGGCGCCACGACCGGAACGTCCACGGTCTCGGGTCTCTCGACGCCGGCGACACGGTCAGCGGGAGCGACAGTTACTGGCGGACTGTCCGTCACTTTCGTTGCTGATGCGGCCGACCCTGAATCCCGAACGACTTCAAGCTGCGGTAGCAACTCACGTACTGCTGATGCCCTGGCCCGGACAACCTGGAGATAGTTCGAAAGCACCGATACGTTTAGCCGACTTCTCGCCGCTGCGCCACCGATCGTGGCCACCGCTATCAAGACCGCAATCACACCGACTGTTCCGACCAGGCGAAGAATTGATCGAAATGGTCTCGGACGAGTTGCCCCAACCGTCGTGGCGGTGGGCCGAGTCGTTCGCGGGGGCCATGGTTGGATGGCAGGTTTCTCGAAATCGAGCACCGTTGTCCGTTGCGCAGTGGCCTGTCGGGGCTCGAGCGGAAACAGTTCCAAAGCTTGGGTTTCGAGGACGTGTTCTTCGCTGGCGAAATCATCGACGATGTTTGTGTCCTGGCCCGGCGCATGGACCTTGCGGAGATTCATTTCCTATTCTCCAAACGCGTACTCGGCACCAATGGTCGACATCCACCGTGCTGTCAGGCCGGATGACGTCAACGAGCGCGCGACGTTTGCGGTGACGAGCCACGTGGCACGCGCGTTCCACTTGAAACCGGCAACGGCCAGGACCCGGTTGGTCGCCTGCTCGACCGCGCTCAGCCGGACGGTTTCGACACCTGCCAGCACGGGATGACGAGAGATTACTTCAATCAGATGTCCCGTTGAATTCAGACGACGGCCCGCGACTTCGCCGACGATGGTGATCTTGTGCGCACCCGCACTGGTGACGGCGGCACTGTAGTCGAGCTCGTCGGAAACGCCGCCGAACATATAGCCCGCGCTGCCGTCCACGGCGACGCGACTGGTCTCCATGGAAACCATGAAACGCGGCTTCACAGAGACTTCGCCGGCGCCCAGGAGATTGGCTGAATTTCCAGTCGGTAGACGACCTTCGGCCCCGAGGGCCATCCCCGCGGCCCCCCGCTGCAGCAGATTCAGCTTGCCGCGAACGACCACATCACCGGCACCTGAGGCATTCGCGGAAACGGAGGCTTGGAGCAACGGCGTACCGCGATAGGTGTCGATGCGCTCTCCGGTGAGCGTCAGCCTTTCGAGCGGCAATGCGGCGCCGACCTCGAGCCGCTCGGTGATGCCGTAGTTGGCTTGAACCGTGAACGTATCCGTATGAATCCGCATCGTGACCGTTTCGACGTCGAACGGCACCTGATCGGATGTCAGGCGGCTCGCCGTCGCGCGCAAGGTGCCGTCACGTAGATCGCGTCCATCAATCGCGTTGAAGCTCACGCCCTGGTAGGTTGCGGCAAATGAGAGCTGCCGTTGCCCAATCGTCAGCGACCGCTCCGTGAAAAACGACCCAAACGTGGTGGTCGAGCGCACTGGTACACCACCGAGGTCCGGAGCGATGCGATAGGTAAATCCGCTGGCCGATGTTGTCACGGGCAGCGACGTGAGCTCCGAGCGCAGCAACGTCGAGATGGTGTCGCGGGTTGCGGCGGCAGCTGCCTCGTCGCGCGCGAAATCTCCGGTGGGAATCGAACGGTTCGTGAGCAGAAACGACAGGCCACTCGTAATCGTCTGCTGTGCGCGGGCGGTTGCGGGGAAGGCTGCCACGCACACCATGAACCCGGCGAGGGTGACGGCGATGGGTCCGCGCACTATCACACGCCTCCTAATGTTTCTCCGTAACCGTGAACGTTCGATCCGCGATCGTCAACGTTCCAGTCCGGTCGCTGCCGGTGGCGTTCGCTGCCACCGTGAAATTGACGGTGCCGTTTCCGGTGCCGCTCGATCCGCTGCTGACAGTGATCCAAGCGGCGTTACTCACCGCCGTCCATGTGCAGCCCGCTTGCGTTGTCACCGAAACCGCCCCGGTTCCTCCTGCCTTGTCAATCGAGGTGTTCATCGGTGAAATGTTGTAGGTACACGGAGCACTCTGCGAAATGGTGACGCCCTGTCCGGCAACCGTCAGCGTACCCGTTCGAGCAGATCCGGTATTGGCCTGCACGGAATAGGTGACGCTGCCGTTGCCCGTCCCGGTCGCGCCCGTGAGGATAGTGATCCATCCCGCACTGGTCGTCGCGGCCCAGGTGCAGCCGGCACTGACCGAGACGGAGATCGGCGTCCCCGTACCGCCTGCTGCTGCGATGGAAACGCTTGTCGGCATCACGGAATAGGAGCACGCCGTGGCAGCCTGATTGACGGTGACGGTCTGGCTTGCCACGGTCAACGTGCCTGTACGCGCCGCACCTGTATTCGCCACCGCATTGATCGAGACGCCGCCATTGCCGGTTCCGCTCGCGCCGGCGGTGATCGATAACCACGACACGTTGCTCGTTGCCGTCCATGTGCACCCGGCAGTCGCGGTCACCGTTACCGGACCGGTTGCCCCGCCGCCTCCGCCAACGGACAGGGTGGTCGGAGTCACGGAATAGGAACATGGCGCCGCCGCCTGACTCACACTGACTGTCTGGCCCGCAATTGTCAGCGTGCCGGAACGCGCCGCTCCGCTGTTGGCGCCGACAGCGATTGTCATGTTGCCACTGGCGGTCCCACTTGCTCCGGACACGATCGAGATCCACGAGGCATTGCTTGAACCGGTCCATGGACACCCGCCTGCAGTTGTCACTGACACCGAAGTACCCGTGGACCCCGCTGCCGGAATGGAGATCGTCGTGGGCATCAAGGTATAGGGGCAGGACGCCGAAGGTTGCGATACCGTCACAGTCTGCCCGGCAACCGTCAAGGTTCCGCTCCGTCCGGCGTTTGTGTCCATGTTTTCCGAAGCGCGGAAGGACACCGATGCGTCACCGGATCCGCTTGTGGCCGACGTGATGACCAACCACGCTGCGTTGCTGGCAGCGGTCCAGGCGCAGCCTGTCTGCGTATCGATCGTGATTGGAGGTCCCGCGCCACCTGTCTTTGTGACCGATGTCGTCAATGGCGTGACTGTATACGAGCATGGGACCGTTCCTGCGGCCTGATGCACAGAGACCGTCTGGTCGGCGATTGTCAGGTCGCCGCTTCGAGCAGCGCCGATGTTGGACGGAACGCTGAATGTCACGGTGCCATTGCCCGTGCCGCTCGTTCGACCGGTCAGCGAAATCCACGGGGTATCGGTGCTGGCCGACCAATCACACGCCGCCGCCGCGGTCACGGAGATCGAGTTGCCGTTGGTGCCCGTCGCCAGCACCGAGACATCCCTCGGCGTGACCGTGACGCTGCAGTTGACCGGCAGTACCGGTAGTGGAGGAGTCGCAGCATTGGCCTGCTGCGTGATCTTCACCGTCTGGCCCGCCACCACGATCGATGCCGCGCGCGTCGTCGTTCCAGAATTCGATGCGATCGTGAAGGTCACGTTTCCCGTTCCGGTTCCCGTCGACCCGCCGGGCAGCGTCACCCATGCGGCATCGGCCTGAGCGCTCCACGCACAGCCCGCGGCGGTCGTCACCGTGATCCTCCCCGTTCCTCCAGCGGCGGGAACCGTCTGCTCAGTCGTGGAGAGCTCGAACACGCAAGCGACCGCATCCTGGCGGATCCGCCCCCGTTCGCCATTCACGATGATGTCGCCTTGCCGTGCAGTGCCAGCGGGGTTGGCGGCAATCTGCATCTGGAGTTGAGCGCTCCCCTGGCCCGAGGCAGGCGTCAGACCGGTGATCCACGCCGCGTCCGACGAGGCCGACCATGCGCATTCAGGCTGGGTTGTGACTCCTACGGTCGTCGTATCGCCGTTCGAGCTGACCGCGGAAGTTGGGACGGCGAGCGTGACCGCGCACTTTGAGGGTGAAGGCCCCGTCGATGTCGCAACGGTCGAACCGCAGGCGCCGACTACGCAGGACAGCACTGACAGCAACAGGAAAGTGAGCGGTCTCGCGGTGACAGCCTTGTACATCGGTAGTCTGCCCAGAGGTTGACTCCAAAAGTTTGGTCGGAGCGTGTTGTGATGTCAGATGAACGCCGACGAGACGAGCCGCGCCGCGGATGAGCAACCGCCGTGCCTCTGCAGATTTGGCCAAAATGTTCGGGATTGCGGCGGGCAATGTGTTGGGACTGTGGACGATCGTGAACTTTTGGTGAACCGCTCTAAGACAGAATCCAATCCGGAACGAAGCCAAAGATTGGGATGGCGGACGGCGTATTGCCCGATCCACGATCTCCCCCGTGCTCACGTTGCGCGCTCTTCGCCGCCGTCTCCGGTGTGAGCTGAGGACCGAGGGTCTCCATCAGTTCGATTTTCGATCTGGTCGCTGCGTGTATTGCGGGTCGGAGGTGCCGCGGGCGGGGGCATCGACGCAACCGGACGCGCAGCGACGCCGGCCGACAGCCCCGCCCCGCGGCGGGTCCGCATGGCTCGCGTGGGTTGTGAAGAACACTCGCGCGATGACGTCGCGTCTTCGAGCCGCATCGCGCTAATCGCAAACCGAAATTACAGAGGACGCGTCGTGGCGCCGGGACGGGAGGCGTGTGCTGAAGACGAGGATGTCATCCTGAAACGCGGGTTGACACGTGCACTGGGGCGCGCCTTCGGCGAGTTCTCCAGATCGGCGTATCGGCGCTGCGCTTCTTCGTATAGGGCTTTCCACCACAACGCGGACGCGCGCAGATCCTCGTTGTCTTCGCGTAGTGCGGCAATCTGGCGCTGCAGTGCGGCAATCTGGCGCGGCGAAATGGATGCCTCCTCGGTTGCCATATGTGAATCGAGGTGAGGCAGATCCGGCATCGGTCTCTTGTCCATCACATTCCTCGTTGCGGCGCAGACGCGCTGTATGCATCCAGAGCGGCAGACGCCGACGCCTGTAGCGGAACGAATCGCTAAACGCTTGAAAGAGGGTAGCGGGCGTTTCCACACGCAATGCGCGCGCCGTGCGCGACATAAGGACAGAAATCGCGACATAAGGACAGAAATATTGTGAACTTCGAGTTTGTACTGGCGACGTGACGAACCCGAGACAGCCGCGATCGCGCGTCGGTCGGACTCTACGCGGACACCACCGACGGCGGCGCTGACCGCGGGTGCTCGGAGCCGAGCGGGATCTGCACGGCGATCTGCGTTCCGGCGCCAGGGGCCGTGTTGATGGCGAGCTGTCCGTTCAATACGGCGACGCGCTCACGCATGCTGGCGAGCCCCAGTCCGGCCGACCGGCGGTCGCTGGGATTGAAGCCGACGCCCGAATCCGCAATCTGCAGCGCGATGTGGTCCGCGTCGCACGCCACGCTGATGTGCGCCTCTCGCGTGTGGCTGTGACGGGCGACGTTGTGCAGCGCCTCCTGCGCAATTCGATAGAGACACAGCGACACATTCGGGTCGACCGACGATGGAATCGAGTGGTGCGTGAAGGTCACGTGCAGATTGCGTTGCTTCGACGCGTCACGGCAGAGCGCCTGAAGGGCGGCGACGAGGCCAAGTGTCTCCAGCCACGACGGATGGAGTGCGTACGACATGTGGTGCACGTCGCTGCCAAGCTCCTGCGCCTTCGTGCCCAGCGCGTGAAGACGTGCGCGCGACTCCTCAGACAGGACCTGCCCCGCTATGGTGTCGATCTCGATGTTGAGCAAGGCGATTCGCTGACTGATATCGTCGTGCAGCTCGCGTGCAATCCGCTGCCGTTCGACTTCCTGGCGCGCAATCAGCCTTCGAGCCAGATCACGATTGAGCTCCGACGCCCGCCGCGACTCCGTCACATCGCGAACGATGCTGAGGAGTCGATCGGCCCCCGCGTGCACGATGCGCGCTTCGAACGTGCGCGCTTCGCCGCCGATGGGCAAGTCGTACTCGAAGACGATCGGGTCGTCGGTCTGGGAGGCGCGCTCGAGGGCATCCATGAGCGGCTCCGCAAGCGCCGGCGGCAGGACCTCGCCTACCTTCTTGCCGATGAATGCGCTTGGCGGCACGAACAATAGCGTCGGATCCCGCGCGTGATAGTCGACGTAGGTGCCGTCGCGGAGCATGACGAACATCAGATCGGGAATGGCTCTGAGGATCGCGCCGTTGCGCACCTCCGCGCTCGCCACGGCAGCGCGCAGTTGCGCCTCCGTTTCCTCCTGCGCCTCTTTGGCGCGAGCGCCGGTCCAACTGAGCTCGCCGACGAGGACGTTGATCGCATGCGCGATCGCGTCGAGCGCATCGCCGCGCGCTGAAATCGGGAGGCGCTCCTCGAGCTGGCCCGCGGCCATGCTCTCGAGTGTCCGCAGGAACGCGGCCACGCGGTCTCTGTCGAACGTGAAATGGGCGCGTGGCGTCACGCGCGATGCTGGATCAGCCATTCAAGGGCTCGTCGTTCATCGGTAAACAGTCGGGTCGAAATGCCAGGACGAGCGATACGCAGGTAGACATTTCCCATCATGCGCCCGAAAGGATTGCCTGCGACAAGGAGCGCCAGCGCCAGGAAGCTGTCAACGAGCGTCCGGCCCGAATAGTGATGCCGCGCATCGGCATCGAGCGGCTGCGCAGTCCGGATATCGACGAGCAGCGGGCGACGGCTGCCGGCTGTTGCGGCTACCGCCGTCATCAAGTTTGTTTTGGCATCCTCGAGCGATTGATACGCGCCGTTGCGGATTCTGACGATGACGAGACCATCCTCGCTCAGATGGATAACTGCCGTTTTAGTATCGACGCCATGGGGTCTGAGCTCAGACATCGTCTGCATGGCTCAACGCCCGATGCGCGTGGCAGACGTCCGGCCACAAGTCCGGCACGCCATCGTGGAAGCACGACGTTGCATACCCGCACAGCGTCAGGAATGGACGGTCATGTGTGAACGTGTTCCACAGCGTTTCGAGCGAGATCACTGCATCTGTATTGCCCTCCGCGCTGAGCACCTCGACCATGTTGCCGAAGATCGTCAAGCGAGTCGTCGTTTCTTCGGCGGCGGCACGACGATACTCGTCCAGTTCCTCGGCAATCTCCTCCAGGCGATTCGGGTCGGGAAGCCCGTTCCGCATGAAGCTGTTCAAGGCATCGGCCGCGTCGATGACGGCATGACGTTTGTGCCCGGACGATCCGCCCACGTCCCATCCAAGCGCCCGAAGCCGCTCGTGCACACCGTGGCGAACGTCCGCGGTCGCGATGATACAGGTGGCGTCGCCGCGGCGAAGCGCGAGGTCGAAAAAGCTGGCCACATCATCCATGAACGATTCCGGATCGTGACGAAGGTGCATCGCATGCATGCCGCCGCCGTCGGCGAGCTGGTGCAACGTCGCGAGCGATGGCACGAACGCGCGGCCGAGAAGTGCCTGGTCGAGCGCGCTTGCGAGATCGCGTGAGATGCGCGGCTTGACGACATAACCCCGGGCGCCGCACCGGAAGGCCTCGTTCACATATTCGTCCGCGTCATGCATGCTCAGGAAAACGGCCGGTGTTGTCGCAAGTCCGGCCTGTTGGAGCGCCCGAAGCGTTTGAAAGCCGTCGAGTCCCGGCATCTCGACGTCAAGGACGATGACGTCCGGATCCACATCGGCAGCAACGTCAAGTGCATGACGGCCATCTGTTGCGGCACCGACGACGTCAAAGTCATCGGCCAGCATCGCGGACACGGCATCGAGAAACTGACGGTGGTCGTCCACGAGAAGAACTCTCGGCTTCGGACCGGTGGGGGTGAGATGTGCGAATCGAGGGGTCACGGCCGTAGCATCCTATCGGATCCCGGCGAGCCGGATAGAATTCGGAAGCAATTGCTCCTCGTCAAGATGCCGGAGTGGTGAAACTGGCAGACGCGCGGGACTCAAAATCCTTGCGACGATGGTGCACGAAAATGCTGGGACGGGCAGGGTGTTGAGACGCCGTGCCGTAGGGTTTTCGTCTTCGGCAAGCGGATGCACCAAGATGCAGCAAAACGACGCGGATCCGGCACTCGAGCCGGCACCCGATTTCGCGAAGGATCGGCCGGTCCCTGCCGCGACCTGGTGGCGACGGCTGGGCAACTGATCGATCGTGTGCGACGACGCGAAAACCATTCTGCGCGAGGAACAGCAGCTGACCGTCCCACGCATCGGCGTTCAGCGGCCATCCGTGTGAGAACGTGACAACCGGGCCCTCGCCCCAGTCCTTGTAGTAGATCGTCGTGCCATCTTCCCAGTGATAGTGCTCATCTCACCACCTCCCGAACTCGCGCGCGCGATCGGGGCCGAGAACGTGACGGTTGCTGTGAAGCTGTCGCGTAGCCCCCACGGCCTATGGTGAGCGTCCCTGTTGAATGAACTTTGACTCACATCTGCCGTGACCATTTATGTGGCACGGTCGATGCCCATGCGCCGAAGGCGTGACGTAATCCCTGACTGCAGGAACACTCGGGCTCGGTTAGCAAACGTGAGACACATGCTCAACTCGCCACCCACACGGTCGATCGCCGGCGTCAACGTGCCAGACAATCCGCTTATCACAGCGGTGATCGCATACGCGCAACGACTCTCCGAACCGTTTCTGTTCAATCACGCGATGCGTTCGTGGCTATTCGCAGAGACGATTGGCCACATGAAAGGCCTCGAGTTCGACCACGAGGTTGTGGCCGTTGGCACGATACTTCACGACATCGGTCTCACGGCAGCCGTGTCGGGCCCTGCTCGCTTCGAAGTGAACGGCGCCAATGCCGCAGTGTCGTTCGTCAAAGGCGCGGGCCTCGCGGATCGCCGCGCCCAACTGATCTGGGATCTGGTTACGCTCAACTCGACGCCATCGCTCGCGCTTCACAAGGAACCGGAAGTTGCAGTGGGCACGATGGGCATCGGGTGCGACTATGGCGGCTTCGGGCTAGAGGCACTTCCGAAAAGCGACGTCGAACGTATCCTCGACGCGTTTCCTCGACTGAAGATGAAGCAGCAATTCGCTGAGGCATGCTGTCGGATGGTTACCGCGAAGCCGGAGACGAGCCAGGACAACTTCCTGCGAGACTTCGGCGAGCGGCTCGTGCCTGGCTACAAGGCCGTCTCAACGGTCGACTTATTGATGAACGCTCCGTTCCGCGAATAGTGATTGGGCGGCGTTGTGTCCGGACATCCTCTAGCGCGACTCGGTGAGGACGTCGTCAGTCCGGTATTGTTGACGAGCATCCCGATCATCGAAGGAGTGCTCGACCAGTACGCCCCCGCGCTTGGACACGACTTCATCGCGTACAGGAACCACGTGCATCGCGTCGTGAACCTGTGTGTAGCGGTCACACCCGGCAGCCGCGACAACCTTGAAAAGATCGCAGTCGCCGCGGTTTTTCACGACCTTGGGATCTGGACGGACCACACATGGGACTACATAGCGCCATCCATTTCGCTCGCACGCGAGTACCTTGCGGCCCACTCGCGAGCGGACTGGATCCCCGAGATCGAGGCGATGATCGCGAATCATCACAAGCTCACGCGCGCCCAAGCCCATCCGGATGGACTGGTCGAAGGGTTTCGGCGCGCTGACTGGGTTGACGTGTCGTACGGATTGCGACGATTCGGCGTCACGCGCCCGTTCATCAAATCGCTGTTCGCCACCTGGCCCAGCGCGGGTTTTCATTGGCGTCTCGTCCAATTTGCAGTCGCGTGGTTCCCGCGGCATCCGCTCACGCCACTCCCCATGGTCAAGTTGTAAGTGTTCACGCGACCCTTCGTCGGGTTGCCGTGAATCGCGTGACGAACTCGAGCGCCTTGTCGGCGACCTCCCGCCAGCCTGAGTCGATCGTCAGCGCGTGCCCGCGGCCCGGCATTTTAACGACCTCGGTCACGCCCCTATTGCGCTTCTGCCTTCTGTAGGACGCGTTGGCGATGGCCCACGGGACTGTGTGGTCCGAGTCGGCCGAGATGATCAGCATCGGGCCTCGTTCCGGATTCATCGAGTCGACCTGCGCCTCTGACCAGGGATTGAAGTTCGCGGACGCCGCCTGAAAGAGCGGCTCCCCAGCGCCGGGGACCGAGTAGCCGAGGTACAGCTCCTTCGCCTCGTCCTCGCCGACTGCGTTCGCAAAGCTATAGCGGAACTGGTCATAGGTGAGCGGGACCGCGCGGTTCCAGTTCGCGGGGTTGCGCAGGGCCACGCTGGCCGTGCGCAGCGCCGCGATCGGCAACGGGAGCACGCCGCGGAATGGGGCTGGGCTGATCGCAACCGACGCGGCGGCGAGCGCGCGCCCCGCGAGAATCATGGTCAGCAGACCCCCGAACGAGTGACCGATGATCACAGGCTTTCGCTCGAGGCGTCGGATGATTGCCTCCTCGTAGTCGGCAATCTCCGTGATTCCTTTGCCCGCGAACACTTCGGGATGCTCTCTGGCCTCAGTGACCGTCTCGGGATCATCAGGCCAGCCGGGCGTCAACGCGACATAGCCGGTCTCCTCGAACAGCGTGACCCAGCGGTCCCAGCTCGAAGGCAGCAGCCAGAGCCCGTGAACGAAGACAACGGGCGTGGCGCCCGAGGCGTTCGCGCGGTCGACCTGCGCTGCCTCGTGCTCAGTGATTCTCAGTTCGGCTTTCATCTTTCTCCCTCACCTCTCCTCGATTCATCCCTCATACCCGAGTACCAGGACTGCGAAGTGCGGAATGTCATGACCCGATCGGAATTGGAGACACGACGGTGTGCTGTGATCGCAACAGCATGCTGCCAGTATGTGCGCTGAGGTTTCTGTCGGGACTCTGCATATCCACAACGCTGACCTGTGGCGTGGTGGGCATGGGCGCTGCACGGTTGATGCTGAGACGCGGACCAAGAGAAGGAAGGACGCACCATGAAACTCGTCGTGATCGGCGGAACCGGGCTCATCGGATCACGCGTCGTCGCGAACCTCCGCGCGCAGCGCCACGATGTCGTGGCGGCGTCGCCAGACACGGGCGTCAACACTCTTACCGGTCAAGGTCTCGCGGACGCCCTTCAAGGCGCATCGGTCGTCATCGACGTCTCGAATTCACCGTCCTTCGAAGAAACGGCGGTGATGAACTTCTTCACGACGTCCACGCACAACCTGCTCGCGTACGCGGGCGCAGCCGGCGTGCGGCACTATGTGGCACTGTCAGTTGTCGGAACCGAGCGGATACCCAACAGTCCCTATCTCCGAGCGAAGAATGCGCAGGAGTTATTGATCAAAAGTGGCGGCATCCCCTATTCGATCGTGCATGCGACGCAATTCTTCGAGTTCATGAAACGCATTGCCGACGAAGCCACCGACGGCACGACCGTCCGGCTGCCGCCGGTGCTGATTCAGCCGATGGCCGCGGACGACGTCGCGAAGGCGGTCGCCGAGGTCGCCGCCGGCGCGCCGTTAAATGGCGTGGTTGAAGTGGCGGGTCCCGAGCAGTTCCGTTTCGACGAATTGATTCGCCAGGATCTCCGTGAGCATCACGACCGGCGCACCGTCGTCACCGACCCGCATGCCCGTTACTTCGGAGCGGAACTTGATGAACGGTCGCTCGTCCCCGGCGACGGCGCGCTGCTCGGCGACATCCGTCTGGACGAGTGGAGCCACAGGCCTGTCTTGGCGAAATAGCGATTCTATGTCCTACTCGCGGTGGCACAGCAAGTTTGGTTGGGGCATCGAGTTCGGGCGGCGTGAGGCGCACACACCAGGACCGCAAACTGAGGATTCTTGGAACGCGGGTTCTCCGAGCCGATCACCGAATAGATACGGCGCCGAATCGAAGCAGTAGCGCCACAGTTCGAGTGCCGCTCTCAGGCCGACTACCTGATAGCGGGCCATACACTTGGTGCCAGCGCTGTCCTGCCGCGTGATCGCGTTTGAGCTCCCCGAGCTGTCGTGAATGATCGAGAGCCATGCGGATCCGCTTAACGTGGGCGTCGAGAGGTGTGTGGCGGCATCGCAGGCCAGGTGGTTGGTTCGACGACGTACTGACAAGAGCGAAGGTCGAAGGCGCCTCGTGGCACATCTTGCGGCATACGTTCGCGTCACGACTAGTCATGTCTGGCGTGAACATCCGCACGGTGGCAGAATTGCTGACGGTTCGAACGCTGCAGATGGCGATGCGATACGCACATCTGGCGCCCGATTACCGAATGAACGCGGTGCAACGAATGCATAAGGCATTCGTCGCGCCGAAGAACGTGAGGAGTGATCGAAAATCCGGCACTCCTCGATCTGACAACGGAGCGGTCGTACACTAATACGTAATTGCTCTTCGACAACATGCCGGAGTGGTGAAACTGGCAGACGCGCGGGACTCAAAATCCCGTGGGGGTCACCCCCCGTGTGGGTTCGATTCCCACCTCCG
>Ga0068859_100001032_pt1 | contig 28525 bp, 23 predicted proteins | sample KBSSwiS22_FD_66585 | JGI IMG/M metagenome (GOLD analysis project Ga0068859, IMG submission 66585) | Switchgrass rhizosphere microbial communities from Kellogg Biological Station, Michigan, USA - KBS Switchgrass S2-2 | ecosystem: Host-associated > Plants > Roots > Rhizosphere > Soil ...
CTGGTTTACATTAGAACCGGATTGTCCTGCAAAAGCAATTGTTGAAGGATCTGTATTTTTATTGATAATGGTTTGGCAATCTGCCATCGGGCCTGAGTATAATCCGATAGTTGCACCTGTTCCGCTTTCGTTATAGGCTGTCATACTATACTCTACCTGCGGAATACCATACCTTCCTTTATCACCATATTGTGTTTGAGAAGTATACTGGCTGTAAAGCGCTCCAAAGTTGAAAAAATTATCTATTGAATTGATATGGCCTATCTGCGATTCCACAGTAGTTAAAAGTGCCCCTGTTATAGGTTGTGTGGCTCCGTTCGGATTTACATTGGTTGAACCAAACTGATCCACCTTATTGCAACTGGTTGCAATAACTGCAGTTGATAAACCAATCAGGGCAATATTACAAAGCCGTTGTACTTTTTTCATGAGTTTATATTTAATGTTTTTAGTCGCACTCCATTTGCCTGTAAACATTCAGGTTGTTATTACCTTTTGTTGTGGCTCATTTCGTAATTAATTTTCTTTACAATCATTGTATTTAAAATCCAACTTTCAAATTCACACCCAATGATCTTGTACCAGGATACTGCCCGTTCTCACCAAATGTGTTACTGATCTCTGAAGGATCAAATCCTTTTTGCTTAGCATAGATCAACCAGGTGTTATTAGAAACCAGGGAGAAAGTAGCGTTCTTGATATATTTACCAAGACCAAACTTCTCTACCGGTATCTTGTACCCGATACTAACTTCTCTTAATTTCACAAAGGTGAGGTCGTAAATGCTGGCTTCATTTATCTGGTTGTTTACAAACTGGTGATAGTAAGTAAAGGCATCAACATATTTATCCACTGCTTTTCCTGCTGCATCCACGCCAAAAACATGTACACCACCACCATCTTCAACAGCATCTCTTATAGAATTTCCTTTATCATTAAGGGTGGCTGTTTTAGCAAGCAATCCTGATTGTGTGCCCCAGAAATCAGATAGTGAAAAGAATTTTCCGCCATGAGAATAATCAATATTGAAATTGAACACAAAATTTCTAAATACAGTAAATGTGTTTTGAACACCGCCTGTATAATCAGGTAAGGCGCTGCCAAAATCAACATCAGGTTGCCTGATGTATAAACCATTGGCATCAAGCTGGGGAACACCATTCTGTTTCAGTATACCTGTTCCAAATATTTCTCCCCATGGTTTGCCTGGTTCGTTAACAAGATAGGCTGCATAGCTGCCAGCATAAGAACCCACAGCAGCAGTAAGTCTTGGAATACCAGGATAAATTGATACCACTTCATTTTTGATCAGCCTGCCCCATGTTGCATTGATCTCCCATAGAAGATTTTTAGTTGATACGGGTTTAATATTTACAGTAAGTTCAATTCCTTTCTTAGCAATTTCGCCAGCGTTAGTTACAAAACTGGTATAGCCACCGGTTTGTGATGTGCTTACAGTTACAGGAAAATTCTTGTTGGTTCTGTCCCAGTAGGTAGCACTAATACCCAACCTGTTTTTAAGAAATCTCAGGTCGATACCAATTTCTTTTTCGGTGTTTACTGCACCGGTTAGTGATGGTGATACAATGGAGTTAGGTTCGCTCATTAATATATTACCCAGCCATTGTGTACCTAAAGTATAATAAGTACCCAGCCTGTAAATAGCAAGGTCTTCCACCACTTCTCCCCATGATGCTCTTAACTTACCAAAGGTTAATATCTTTTTGTTTTTCATCAGGTCGCTGAAAACAAATGATGCACCAAATGATTTTGAATCGATGTATGGATTAGATGCAGGTTGTGTAGATAAATAATCTCTCCTGTATGATCCTTCAAGGAATGCAAAATTATGATAGCCCACATCTGCTCTTACAAACATGCCTCTTTGTATGGATTGTTCTTTATAATCTTTAGCACCATCACCACGTAAAGCATTAGTGATTGGGTTGATTGAATTTTCCAAAGAATACAAATCAGGATAACTTAAGCCACCCATGGTGTTGGCCTGGTATTGCTTTAATTGTGTTTTAAGAATATCAATACCTGCATTGGCGTTAATCGCAAAGTCTTTTAGCTTTTTAGTATAAGTAGCCAGCAATTCATAATTCTGGCGGTTGCTGAAACTGCTTGTGGTACCATAAGCCGCCTTATTACTGTTCAGTTCATAAGGAGTTACAGCAGTTTGCACACCACTATTTTCTAAAACTGAACGATAAATACTTTCACCGGAAGTGGTGAGTTGATTCTTACGGTAAGTAGCCCTTACTTTAAAATCACTACTGAATTTATAAGTGAGGCCAGCATCACCTGATAACCTGTCTTTACGGAAAGGGTTGGTGATATTATCCTGGAAAGCATAAGGATTATACCAGTAGTTAGCCTTATAAGTAGCATTAGGATTGGTTGCATCATAAGCACCGGGGTTATGCAAATTCCATGTAGCTAAAACAGATCCGTCTGGTGAGCGCAGGTTTCTTAACTCTTTTAAGATGCCCATATCAAGGTCCCTGTGAAACCATGAGTTGAAGCTACCAGTGGTTGCGTTACCGTAACCATCGTTATCTTCTGAATTATTAAGTTCTGCCAGGTAATTAACATTGGTATTTATTGTCCATCTCGGGCTTAGATCAACTGTAGCATTTAACCCTAAGGAATTTCTTTTTAAATAACTGTTGGGCACCACGCCTGTAATATCCAGGTTGGTATAGGAAAGACGGAAATTATAATTGTCACCACCTTTTGAAAAATTAAGATTGTTGGTTTTGGTAACACCAGTTTGATAAAAGTCTTTTGCATTATTGGGTTGTGCAGTAAGGCTTGCTGTTTTAAAAGAACGTTCATGTCCGCCATACCATGCATACCAGGGAATATATTCCTGTCCGTTCATGCGTGGGCCCCAGCTTGCATCATCTTCATAATCGGGATAATATTTTCCATCTAATGCTTTCCATCCGTCGGGATCACCTGCTTTGTAAGTGTATTTATTTAATGTAGCAGTACCACCACCTGCATAAGAGTTTTGATAGTCTGGTAATATATATACATTATCAAATTTTATCCCGGTGTTGATCTCAATACCAGCACCATTATTTTTCTTACCCTTTTTTGTGGTAACTACTATAGCACCGTTTTTTCCCTGCGGGCCAAACAAGGCAGAAGCTGCAGGCCCCTGCAATACCGAAATATCATCAATATCATCCGCAACAATATCCATTGAGTTTGGCATGATGGTTCCGTCAACAACATATAAAGCACCAGCGCCAGGCAACAATCCGTTTTCTCCACGCAACCTTACCACGGGAGCTTTGGTGAGTGCAGCACCTGACTGACTGCGTACCTGCACACCCGCTATTTTACCAGCAATAGCATTGTTTACATTGGTTACACGAGCTGTATTCAGTTGTTCAGATGAAACTGTTTGAACGCCCGATGCAGTACTTCTTGCAGTTCGTTTGGTATTAAAAGCACCGGTTACCACTACTTCTTTTAAGTAAGTTTCATTTTTTTCCATTGTAGTGATAATACTTGTTTGAGTACCCACATTTACTGTTACCTCTTTAAATCCTGTAGCGGAAATAAGAAGAACAGCGCCATCTTTTACCCTGATAGTGTAAGTACCACTTACATCAGCATTAACACCGGTTTTTGCCCCGCTTACAAGAATTGAAGCAGAAGGCACTGCAACACCATCTTTATCAATAACCTTACCTGAAACAACATGTGTTTGCGCAAGCGCCACAGTAAGGTTAAAGAAAAATAACAGCACCACTAGTTTAATTTTTCGCATAAGTTTTGATTAAATAGTTATTGTTTAAAATCATTTAAAATTTGGCGAAACCAATTTTAAACAATGATTAGGGCATGCTAATTAATCAATAAGATGCTTATGAAAATTCAGTAAAAAACTGATAAAATAAAATCCACTGTTAAAGAGTAAATAAAAATAACTGAAAGTAAAAGCAAGCATTTTTTGACAAACGCAATTTTAAAATTTAATAAGTGCAGCTTTTGATCACAATATATTCTTCAAATTAAAAACTGATTAAAAAAAAGGCTTGTAATTAAAATTTGATTAAACTTTTATGAAATGAAAATTTTTTTATGTAATTACTATTGTGATAAACATCCTGTTAAATTACTTAAGCGGTAAAAAACTTTGCGTTGAGTTCTTTTAATTTTACACCGCCAGAAAAACATACTGATATCTATATGCCTGAAAACTTAGCCACTGTTTTGAGATTTGCTATTATTGGAAATAATACAACAAATATCGAAACAATAAAAACTGCATTTGGGGAAATTCCTTTAAGAATTATATTGACCCAGGTCTATTGCCCGTCAAACGCATTTACCATAGCTGTTCCTGATACGGATGCTGTTGATTTTATTGTTGCCGACCATGTATCTTTTACTGAACTGGAGGCCCGTCAATATAAAGTTACAGTTCCCTTAATTGTTTTTGCAGATGCCGGCCTTGAGCTGCAACCCTTGCACAACCTGGTGTTTGACACTATCCGTATTCCAATCAATTTAAATAAAATTGAGAAAACAATAAGGAAACTCGGGATCATAAAAAAACATTTTGAAACAAAAACACTTAGCCATAATTCAGATACTGCAATAGCGGGCAATGGTTCAAAAACATTCCTTATTAAAAAAGGTAAAGAGTTTCAGCTGGTTAATACAGATAATATTACCCTGTTCTATACGGATAATAAATTAACCTTTGCCTACAACAATGATGGCAGTAAATTTTTAATTCAATCCACGCTTATAGAACTGGAAAGCCAGTTAAGTGCTAAAACTTTTTTTCGTGCTAACCGGCAATCGCTGATCAACCGGAAATATATTAATAAGATCAGGCAACTGGACGAAGGCAGGTTTGAAATAATTATTGATGCGGTTGATTCGTTACACATTGATATCAACCAGCAAAAGTTTTCAAGATTAAAAGAATGGATAGAGAACAATTAAAAGCATGTCGAAACATGCCAAAAGAAATCATCAATAATTTTCATTTAGCTTTCACCAGTTCTTTTACTGGCTTTAGTAAAATCGATTAACATAACGGTTAACTAAAACGTAATTTTATTACTCTTACCAGCAGAAAAGTTTTATTCGATATAAATAAGAGCTTCTCATGTGAACAATAAGTTTACATACCGGTGGGTTGTTTTCACTACCCGCCCTTTTTTTATTGTAGCTAAAAGATGCTGTAAGGATTTTTTGAATTGCAATACCAGGCTCTAACTAACCGGCAATGGCTACCCGTAGTTTTCTTGTTTTATATTCTGAAGGAGAAATACCGTACAATTTCTTAAACGCTTTGCTGAATGTAAAGAGATCGGCAAAGCCGCATTGCGAAGCAGTTGCGGTAAAAGAATGATCTGCCCTTATGAGCAGTTTAGCATATTCCAGCCGTTTATTGATGATGTATTGATAAGGTGAGCATCCAAATGCCTGTTTAAAACTTCTGAAAAAATGAAATGCAGACATATTGCAGTGCCTTACGATCTCGGCTATGCCGGGATTTTTAAGAAAATTATCATCTATAAAATCCTTACCCTGCAACAAACGCCGCAATAATTCTTTTTTGGTGGAGGAGCGAACAGCTTTTAGGCTGGTAAGGCTTTTGCAATTATCCAGTTCATGCACCACCACTTTTTCAGCCAGTGCTAAAAATATTTCATCCGATAATATTACGCTGCCATCAAAGATGCTGCGTACCAGGCTGCTTAATGCCATACCCAATTTGCCATTTTTTATTGCATAGGTATTTTCAAAAAAATCCCGGGAAAAAAAGTAATCTGCTTTCAATCCATCAAAATCGCAACTGTGGCCGCTGGCAATAACATCAAAGGCCTCACGGATCGTTTCCTGTTGTATATCAATAAAAACACCCTTTACCAATGTGGGAGAACTAATAATTACGCTACCCGGTTGCTTTGGGGCAAGCAAAAAGTTATTGGGTTCAAGCCGGTATTCCCGCTGTTGTGTTTTATAATAGATGCTACCCTGGAGTGTAAGCTTAATACTAAAATTCCTGAAAGCTTCTGCATTAAAGAATTCATGCAGCTCTCCGTAATAGATACGGTTCTTACCGTCGTTAACAGGTTTTACCCCTTCAGTTACAAGCTGAAAGTATTCTTGTTTGATTATCATAAACTATGGCTATACGCTTATAAAGACAACAGGAAAGCCACCGAGTTGCATTTTAATAAGTTAAATATGAGTTAATTTGTTTCCTACCGGTCATAAAAAAGTTGGGGCTCATTCTCAAACAGATGTTATATTTTTGTTGCATGCGCTACAAACTTTACTCCCTCCTGCTGCTTATAATTGGTATTCAGGCAAATGCCCAGCAAAAATGGGATTTGCGTAAATGTGTGGATTATGCCATGACAAATAATATTACCATTAAACAAACGGCGTTGCAAGAAAAATTCAGTAGTCTTACGCTTAACCAAAGCAAGTTATCGCAATACCCTGGTGTAAGTTTTAGTTCAAATGGCAGTTATAATAGTGGCCGGAATCAGGACCCTACTACATTTAGTCTTATCACCCAAAGTTATTTGACGGCAAATATGCAATTGCAAAGCAGTGCTGAAATTTTTAACTGGTACAGCAAGCGAAATACCATTACCGCCAATCAGTGGGAGCTGGAAGCTGCAAAAGCAAGTACTGATAAATTAAAAAATGATATTGCTCTTACTGTTGCAAATGTTTACCTGCAGATTTTATTATCTAAAGAACAGGAACATATTTCATTGATACAGCTACAGCAATCGCAGGCACAATTACTTAATACCCGCAAATTGGTTAATGCCGGAAGCCTGCCTGAATTAAATGCTGCCGAACTAGAAGCACAGGTGGCAAGAGATAGTTCCACTTATATCAGTGCTAAAGGAAATACAGAACAGAATATCTTAAATCTCAAAGCATATATGTCACTGGATGCAGCCACGCCTTTTGATGTAGATGTTCCGCCAGTAGAATTAATACCTATAGAAAAAATTGCAGACCTGCAACCCGAATCTGTTTATACACTTGCCATTGCCAACTTACCACAACAAAGATTTAATGATTTTAAATTAAAAGCAGCGGAAAAATCTTCGCAGGCTGCTAAAGGTGCTATGTATCCTACTCTTTCTGCATTTGGAAGTTTAGGAAGCAGGTACAATAATAAATCATTGGAAACTACTGGCTTTACACTTATAAATCCTGCTTTTGGAAAAGTAACAGTTGGTGGCGTTGATTATAACGTATATCGCTTTGACCCCTATCCTGATTACAGCTACAAAAAACAGCCTTTCTTTTCACAATTAAATCAGAATTTTAATCAATCGATAGGACTGAGTTTAAGCGTTCCCATTTTTAATGGCAGCAATTTACGCACGAGTTATAATCGCAGTAAGCTTACTATTCAAAATCTGCAATTGCAGCAACAGGCAGATAATTTAAAACTAAAGCAGGATATTTACCAGGCGTATAACAGCGCATTGGTGGCACTTGAAAAATTTAATGCTGGTAAAAAAACTGTGGAAGCGGCAGAAAGAAGTTATGATTTTTCTCAAAAACGTTATGCAGCTGGTATGCTGGGTACATTTGAGCTGATCACCAATCAAAATAATTTATTTACAGCAAGATTACAAAACGTACTCAACCAGTTTGATTATGTTTTTAAAATGAAAGTGCTTGAATTTTATAAAGGGCAGGGATTGAAGTTGTAACCCCCTCCGCCCCCTGAAGGGGGAACTGCAAAGAGAATCATTATTTAATTTTCTTTTATGAAATTGAAAAGTTGTATTTAAATAAAAAGGTTACGTATTCGGGTATTGAGAAGAGTGGGATTACTTTTTCTTGTAAAAAAATAAAAATAACAACCCGTCGTTGCCAATAAAGTTCATAAAAGAACCCTGGCCCGGCTCACAAAAAAATAAACAATGAGTAAAACACTTAAATGGATCCTGATCTCTCTTGGTATTTTGCTGGTAGCCATGGTAGGGCTTTCCAAAGCAGGTGTATTTGGTAAAAACGAAGGCACAAAAGTTACTTCAGAAAAAGTACAAAAAAGGACCATTACCGAAATTGTAAATGCCAGTGGAAAAATTTATCCTGAAATAGAAGTGAAAGTGAGCCCGGACATTAGTGGAGAAATTACGGAACTGAATGTTCAGGAAGGTGATACGGTTAAAAAGGGACAGGTGCTGGCTCGTATTTATGCAGACATATACGATATACAACGTAACCAGGCTGCAAGCGGTGTGGCACAAAGCCAGGCGCAGGTAAATAATTCGCAGGCCGCTTTAGATGCACTGAAAGCACAACAGGAGCAGGCAGAAAAAACTTACAACATGCAAAAGCAGTTGTTTGATGATAAGGTGATCAGCCGTAATGAATTTAATATTGCTGAAGCAAACTATAAAAGTTCCAAAGCCAATTATAATGCGGCGGTACAGGGTATCCGTGGGGGACAGGCAAGCGTACAAAGTGCACAGGCCAATCTGCAAAAAGCGAATAAAGACCTGGGCCGTACTGTTATTACTGCTCCTACCGATGGTGTGATTTCTTTATTAAATGTAAAGAAGGGTGAAAAAGTAGCAGGTAATAGTTTTAATGTGGGTACAGAAATGATGCGTATTGCCGATATGCAAAAAATTGAAGTAAGGGTTGATGTGGGTGAAAATGATATTCCAAAAGTAAAACTGGGTGATAGTGCTGTGATAACCGTGGATGCTTACAGCGACAGGAAATTTAAAGGCCTGGTAACACAGATTGCCAGCAGTAATAACGGCGCTGCCACACAAAGTGCATTAAGCAGTACCAGTACAGATGTTACACAATACAAAGTATACGTGCGCCTTTTACCGGAAAGCTATATGGACCTGATTGGAAAAGGCAGCTTCCCCTTTAGGCCGGGCATGAGCGCCAGTGCGGATATACAAACCAAAACGCACAGCAATGTATTAAGTGTACCTATCAATGCTGTTACCACACGTGATAAAAATGACAGTGTTAAAGCAAATAAAATAAAACCGGCTGATGCCAATGCTACTAATACTTCTTCAGCGGTTACTGCAAATTCCTATGATGACCTGGAAGTAGTGGTTTTTATTTTAGATAAAGAAGGAAAAATTAAAAAAGTAAAAGTTAAGACTGACATACAGGACATCAACAATATTGAAATTACCAGTGGCCTTAAAGAAGGCGATGAAGTTATTACCGGGCCTTATGATGTGGTGAGTAAAACTTTAAAAGAAGGCGATAAAATAAAAGTGGTGGATAAGAAAGAATTGTTTGAGAAGAAGTAAAGCCCCCTCTGCTCCACAGTGCTGTGGGGAGAACTTAGCGCCTGGCTATTTAAACAGGTATTCGGAAATTGAACAGGATGATTATTTATTCTTGTTGCATTTTCTGTGCTTTTATTTTTATTATTCCAGTTTAAAATAAAGCGACTCTTATATTGAAAACAAAATTCTTTACAGCATTGCTGATGCTGTTGTGTGTGCAGCATTTAACTGCACAAAACAAAACTACAACACTTAAAATTTTTCTGCAGGCGGCAAAAAATGATTCCATTACTAATGCCACGCTGCAATTGTATCTTTTACCTGATACGGCTTTACTATCTTCCCAGGTATATCATAAAAGCGGGAACAGTTTTACAATAGATCAATTCTCCAAATACATTATTATAGCTTCCTGTATTGGTTTTGAAACGAATAATAAAACAATCAATATTACAGACAAACCCGTTACAACCACAGTTACCCTTAAACGTAATACCGGCAACCTGCAAAGTGTAACGGTGGTTTCCAATAAAAAGCCATTGATAAAACAGGAAGATGATAAAACTATTGTTGATGCTACTGTATTAGCCAACAGCAGCACTAACGCTTATGAGGTACTGGAAAAAACACCGGGAGCAATTGTTGACCAGGATGGCAATGTGTACCTAAGTAGTATGAGCCCTGCCACTATTTTTATTAATGGTCGGGAGATGAAACTGAGCAGCGCAGATCTTGCTTCCTTATTAAAAAGTTTACCTGCAGGTACTGTAAGTAAAATAGAAATATTACGTAGCCCTTCGGCAAAATATGATGCTGCCAGCAGCGGCGGTATTGTAAATATTGTTTTAAAAAAAGGCGTTAAGCTGGGCAGCAGCGGAAGCGCTAACCTCGGTTACTTCCAAGGTGTTTATGGCACTTTAACCGGTGGCGTGAACATCTATAAAAGTTTTGGCAAGGCCAACAGCTATTTCAGCTACCAGTACACGAACCGAAAAAACTATGAACAATTAAATTCCGACCGCTTTGCAAAAACAGATTCTTTGCTGGCACAAAATTCTTACACCACATATCCTTCGGTAAATAATTATTTTAGCGGTGGTGTTGATATGGCGTTCACCAAAAAATTTAATGTGGCTTATGATCTCAGGTTAAGTAATACCAACAGTAAAAGTGATGCACTCAACAATATCAATATTTTTAAAAACTCCACGCAGGCATTAATTGGCAATAACAGGTCGGATATTTTTAATACTACTGATGCACTCTTTCTTAGTAATTCTATCAGTTCTAAATACAAAATTGATTCGCTGGGTAGTGAATGGACGGTTGAACTGGAGCATAATTATTTTAATAACCATAATACCCAGGATTATACCAATACGTATACATTACCATCAAAGCCTTCTGTATCGGGAGATGGTGTTAATAAGAATGATAAAAATATTTTTGTTGCGCAAACAGATCTTGTGCTTAAGCTTCCTCAAAAGATCAATGTAGAAACCGGCTTTAAAGCTACCACCAGCAACAGCCATAACAGTGCTGCTTATTTTTATCAAACCGGTAGTAGTGGCCCGGTGCCAGATACTTACCAAACCAATACTTTTAAATACAGGGAAACTATAACGGCTGCCTATTTGCAAGTGTCCAAAACATTGTATGGTTTTACATTGAAGCCCGGCTTGCGTTTGGAAACCACCAACATCAACGGTCATCAAACTATTCCTAAAGACACTATATTATCTATTAAACGTACCGATCTTTTCCCTTATGTTTATTTACGGCATAAATTATTTTCTATTTTTAAAACGGACCTGATCGGTAGTGCTATTTATCGCCGCAGCATAAGGAGGCCTTATTATGAAATACTAAATCCCTATCCAAAATATATCGATCAATATTTGTTTGATGTGGGCAATCCCAATTTACAACCACAGTTTACCACCAATTATGAGTTTAACGTGATGTTCCAGGAGTTTCCTGTATTTGCAGTGGGTATAAATGAAACTAAAAATATTTTCAGCAATGTTACTTACCAGGATGAGGCTTCAAAAATTGTTTACCGTACCTATGATAACCTGGGTAAGAATAAAGAAATGTATTTCCGCATCATTGCTGGTATTCCGCCGGGTGGCAAATACTTTTTTTATATGGGGTCGCAATATAATTACAATGCTTACAATGGTATTTATCAAAACCTGCCATTCAATTATAAACGTGGCAGCTGGCTATTTTTTATGTACCAGGAGTTTAAAGCCAGTCCAACAATTATTGTAAGTACACAGGGTTTTATGCGTACTAAGGCCGTACAAAATTTTTATGAGTTAAATACTTTTGGCGGCTTGTTCCTTTCAGTAAATAAAAGTGTGCTGAAGAAAAAAGCGAATATCATTCTTTCTTTAAATGATGCTTTGCAAACCAACCATGTGGCGTTTAGCTTAAAGCAGGGTAATGTTAACAGTACAGGTTCAAGAGTAAATGATACCCGACGACTGGGACTTACGTTACGTTATAATTTTGGCTTGAGTAAGCCGAAGGAGAACAAGGAATTTGGTGCGGCGCCATCAGAACAGTAAGGATAATTAATTCACTGAAACAATTTTTCTGCAATAGCTACACTTTCCGGTTTTCCCACATCCACTAAATTATCACCACTGTGGTCATAGCCGAGTATAACATGTTCCGCTGCTAAATCAAGGTAAGTATCCATAATGGAAAATTTTCCTTGTTGTTTTATCAAAGAAAAAATTTGTGGTTCATAAATTACCACGCAGCTGTATGCTTTTTCGATAAGATCAGGTTTATTAATCGATATTTTTGTTTCGCCAGTTTGTACATTTTTCCAGCCACACAAACGGTTATCATTATCAAATAATAAAACACGTGAAGATTTTCTGTTAGTAACACCGAATGTAACCAATGGTTTATGTTGCTGGTGAAATGCCATCAGTTTATTGAGGTCGAGATTGGTAAGGATATCTACATTTAAAGAAAAGAATGGTTTGCCATTGTCTAATAAAGGCCTTGCTTTCATTAAGCCGCCACCGGTTTCTAATACTTTATCACTTTCATCGCTGATTGTAATATTACTTCCCCAACCTTTATTTTGATTGATGGCATCAATGATCTGCCGGGGAAAATGATGGATGTTTACTACCACATCGGTAATGCCGTATTGCTGCAGGTATTCAATATTTCTTTGCAATAAAGATTTGCCATTTATAATTGCCAGTGCTTTTGGATGTGAATCTGTCCATGGTTTAAAGCGGGTTCCTAAACCTGCAGAAAAAATTATTGCATAATATCCACGATAGTTTTCCATTGACTTAGTCTTTTGAAATTCGAATTTCTATTTATCAATCTATAATAAGAATATTTACAACTAACTACTTTCTCCGAAGTGCATTATATAAAACCTGTCTTCTGTTTCAAATAAATACTCTTCGCCCATCATATCATTCCAAAATATTGGCGAATCATCCGAATTTATTTTATATAAAAGCACGTGTTGCTCCTTGAAAAAATCTTTCAAAATAAGTATAAGATATTCTGAAAGGTAATACCCGTTTTTCCCATTTAAAGTTTCCAATGCTTTATCACAAGTCCATTCTTCAATTAATTTTGAAAATGAAGTTTCCCAGTTTAAAATAGGAGTTAATGTAATTTCAGATTTAATTTCAGGATAAGAGTACCCTTTGGATAAATGGTTATTGATATAAGTCTTTAAAAAATCGAGTAAGTTGTCCTTTGTCGTTAGTGTTTTCTTCTTTTCAAAGCCAAAAAAACCGTTAAAGCCGCCAAGATACTTTGTGTAAATATCTTTAACTCTTGAAATACAAAATAAGTAACCGCTGATATATTCTTCAGTCATTCTTTAAATTTATCTTGAGTTATAAAACAAATTAATCTTACAACTTTTTAGGGGTTGGCCTGCTGTGTTTTCCAATTGTCTTTATTATTATGATTCAATACTATTTTCACCTTGAATTTATTTCTCAAATGCCTTGCCAGCGCTTCAGCTGCGTATACGCTACGGTGTTGGCCACCGGTGCAGCCAAAACTGATCACCAAATTTTCAAAACCACGTTTAATGTAATCCTCCACACTAATATCAACAATACTGTACACACTATTTAAAAAATCCGGCATCTTGGTCTGTTGTTCTAAAAAATCTTTTACCGGTTTATCTAAGCCGGATAAATGTTTGTACTCATCAAACCTTCCGGGGTTGAGTATACCTCTCATGTCAAAGACAAAACCACCGCCATTTTCAGTCTCGTCTTTTGGATAACCGGTTTTGATGAATGAAAAACTATTTATCGTAACCACCAATGGCGTTTCCGGTGTAGCCTGTACCGGCGTAAACTCTTCCATCACTTCATCGCTGATACAAATTTCCAGCACCTTTTTAAATTCGGTTACGGCTATGCCAATACTTTGGTGACTGATGAATGTTTTTAAATTCTGCAATGCTAAAGGAATGCTGGTTAAAAAATGAGCCTTACGTTCAAACAAACCACGGAAGCCATAAGCACCCAGTACCTGCAGCAAACGTATCAGCACATAGCCATTGTACTGGCTGCGGAAAACATCCCTGTCTACCGTTTCGCTCACAATCTTTTCAAAAGCGTTGATGTAATCTTCCAGCAAATGATATTTCCATTCTTCGGGCAAGTTAGCTTTTGCCTGCGACAGCAATGATGCCACATCATATTGTGGCGCTCCTTTCATGCCGCCCTGGTAATCGATAAAGTGAACGCTGTTATCTTGCTCCACCATAATATTCCTGCTTTGAAAATCGCGGAACATAAAAAATTTATACTCGGTATGTGCCAGGTAATTACTCAGCGCTTCAAAATCTTTTATCAGTTTTTGTTTGTCGTAAGGGCGGCGCAGTGCATCTAAAAAATAATATTTAAAATACAACAGATCGGCCATAATAGCTTCCTTACCAAAAGAACTATTGGTAAGGCATTTTGTATAATCCAATCCTTCGTGGCCTTTTACGTGCAGCAATGCCAACTGGTGCAGGCTTTCTTTATACAGCTCATAAACAGATTGTACATAACCGTGTTCTTCCAGTTTATTCAGCAGCGATATATCTCCAAAATCTTCCTGCAGGTAAATGTCTTTTTCTTCATTTACGGCCAATATGTGCGCTGTTGCAAGATCCTGCTTTTGAAAATGCTCAGAAAAATAAATGAACACATCATTCTCCTGGATATTGGCGCCATAGGTGGCAATATAATTTTTATCCGCCGTGTGAATGCGAAAATAATGCCTTTCGCTGCCGGCCTGTGGCAGCTTATCGATGGACGTAATGGCATCTTTTGAATAAGTAGTAAAAAGTTCCTTTATTCTGTCGGTGGTAGTTTTCATCAAAATGATTTACCGGGTAAAAATAGTTTAAAATGAAACAGCCCCCAAAAGGTTGGCGGCCCGGGGTGAGCCAGTTTGTACAAAGGTTGTCAACCTTTTTTAAGAGCTACCCCGTAAAGAAAGCTATTTACAAGGTTGACAACCTTCTAAATCGGCCCTCTATTGCCTGCAGTAATTGATACATTTTTCAACTTATTATTATATATTCGTTAAAACTTAACTAACAAAACAATTATGGAAGCAACACAACAAAACACCCCCACCCCTATTCCGGTATTTAAAGTTGATCCTATCATGGTTTTAGTTTTCGGGATCTTATCCTGCGGACTTTATCTTATTTACTGGAACATTAAAGTAGCCGAAGTATTTAACGCAGTAGCAGAAAGAGAAGTGATCTCTCAGCCTATTGCAATTTTTGCAGGCTGCTGTATGCCGGTAAACATTTATTTTTATTACCTGGCAGGTAAAGAAGCTTTACCAAAAGTGTATGAAAGAACGGGTGAATTGCAAAAAGACCAGTCCACATTATTGATTGTATTAGGATTCTTTTTCCCTGTTGCTGCCGCAATGATCGTACAAGGTGATATCAACAAGCTATATAACTAATACCCGCAATAAACGTAAAGTATACGGGATCATCGGCGCATTTATTACGCTGCTGGTGCCGTATATTTTATTGTTGAACAACAGCAATCATCATTTGGAGACGGACCAATCGCTCTGTCCTTTTAAATTGCTGACGGGTTTTCCCTGCCCCGGCTGCGGTATCACTAAATCGCTGGTTTACTTTTACGAAGGTGATGTTTATAAAAGTTTGAGTTATCATATCCTCGGGCCTTTTGTGATTGCATTTGCATTACTTACCATTGCAGTACTTACTACTGAATTAATTACCCAAAAAGAATATTTTACCCGCTGGCTGTACAGCAGGAAACTGGCTTATGGCCTGGCTATTTTTTTAGGAGTATATCATTTTATAAGGCTTATTCTTTTCGTGTATACCAACTCGTGGGATAGCATTGTGCATCAGTCTATCTGGAGGTAAATCATTTCACTCTTCTTCTTTTACTTTTTGGCGTTCAAAATTTTAATACCTGCATCAGCCACTTACTCAGTCATTCCGCACATTTTCTTTAGCCATACATGGTAAAATGATAAATAAAGTACCAGTTGTGGGTATTGCAGCAGTAATAGCTTAAGTATATTTTTACTGCATAAAATATTTAAATCAAACTATTATGGCAAAACAAATTTTTAAAGTTCAAATGGATGGTGTTGAACTTACAAAAGCGCAAGCCGCAGGCTTGCAAAAAACAATTAACGCAGCAGCTACTTCTTACATTGCAAAAAACATGCGCCCGATCGCAAAAGACAGCATCTGGGGTATGAAGAACCCTGAATGGCTGGGCATCTGGTTAAAAAGATTCGCTGACCTTCCTTCACTTAAAGCAGGTGGTTTTAAGCAATTTTAAATGTAACCCAGATGGAAAAAAATCAAAACAAAACCTGCCCCAGTTCATTGGGGCAGGTTGGTTCAAATTTATTAGGTGTGGTAAACCCAAATGGTACAGTAGGTTTTTTTGGAGCACCTATTGAAGTAACACCTGAGTTTTTAGAAGATGCAGGAGATAACGAATCACTTGAGCGACGCTTCAGGTTTAGTACCAAATGCGTACAAAGTGGTTGCAAGCAATGGACGGGAAAAGGATGCGGCGTGATAAAAGCCGTATTAGCGCTGGAGACCATCCCGGCCAACAACGACCTGCCGGATTGTTCAATAAGGAAAACCTGTCGCTGGTTTTTCCAGGAAGGCGCAGCTGCATGTAATGGTTGCCGTTATGTGATAAGTAATGTAACTGAGCCGGTGGCAGAACAACAGGAATCTGCTGCAGTATAATTTTTCATTCATAAAATTGGCATAAAGAAATAACAGGACTATTCGCCTGTTATTTCATCTTTTCTTTTTCTGATTTTTTTTGGATCGCTTCCATCCATCTGCACAATGGCCGGATAAAATTTTCCCAGCACATCTACCAATGTAGTTTGACTTTGCATTACTTCATTAATATCCTTGTAGGCAAAAGGCGCTTCATCCAATCCGCCACCAATTAATTTCACACCATGATCTTTCAATTCTTTTTTCAACGCTTCATGAGTGATATTAGCTAAAGCTTTGCTCCGGCTCATTTTTCTTCCGGCGCCATGAGCCGCGGAATTTAATGCAGCTACTTCTCCCTTACCTTTTACAATAAAGCCGGGTGCAGTCATACTTCCCGGAATAATTCCCAACACATCTTTACCTGCAGGTGTTGCGCCTTTACGATGAACGATCACTTCTTTTCCATCCAACATTTCTTTCCACGCAAAATTGTGATGATTCTCCACCCTTTCCAATGGTTTTTCTCCAATGGCTTTTGCAATTTTGTCGTGTATAGTGTGGTGACAGGCACTGGCATAATCACCTGCTAAATTCATTGCCAGCCAGTATTCCATACCTTCTTCAGTATCCATATCCAGCCATGCCAAATGTTTGGCTTCTTTTGGTAATACGGTTTTTTGCATAGCTATCTGCGTGTAATGGTTAGCGATATTGGCACCTAATCCACGGCTTCCGCTATGGCTTAACAGACCCACATAATTGCCCACCGCCAAACCCATTGGATTGCTGGCATCAGTAATTTCTACTTTACCAAATTCCACAAAATGGTTTCCGCTTCCGGAAGTACCCAATTGTTTTAATGCCTTGTGTTGTAGTGGCTGTAAAAATTTGATATCGCTAAATTCATTTCTTTCCAGCACTTCATGTTCTGTTTTGTCACTAAATTCTCTTCCAGCGCCAAACAAAGTGTTGGCTACTAATTCTCTTTGAAAATACGATTCTCGTTTTTTCAATTCCTCTGGATTGATAGCGAAAATACTTAAACACATTCTGCAACCAATGTCTACACCTACTGCATAAGGAATGATGGCATTGTTGGTAGCCAATACGCCGCCAATCGGTAATCCATAACCCTGGTGTGCATCGGGCATTAAAGCGCCGGCTACAGCCACAGGTAGTTTTGCGGCAGTTTGCATTTGCAATAAAGCACCTTCTTCAATATGTTTAGCGCCGAAGACATTGTAATCCACACCTTTTTCATTGAGCGGAATTTCTATTGCTGTTTCTTCTTCCACTACAATTAATTTTTCTGCAATTTTAGATAATACTTCATCTGCCAAATAATTTTCCGGCGCTGCTAATACATCTTTTAATATTTGCAACGCATCTTCTTGTGTACTATGTTTAAAGTGTGTGCACATGGTATGCATGGCCACACTTACCACCGGCCCTTCTTCGTAGCCAATGGCACGGATCTGTTTTCCGGTTAATTTTAATTTACTCATTTTTGTTTTGTATTTCCCACGAAGGCACAAAGGGCACAAAGTGGAGTTTTTTTGTTCTTATTTTTTTTTCTCTTTGAACCCAACTAAGGATTTCTATTTGGCTTCATTGGCGTCGCACTCTTGTACGACATCTCTTTATTGAGCTTTTATAGAAGCGGAGATTAGTGCCAATCATGATAACAAAACTGGCATTGCTTTGATAATGGCGTTCTTGTTATCTTAAAGCATTTCGGGCATAAGTTAAGTTCTAATTCATTCCGATGTTCGTTAAAAATACGGGTAGCCACTTTTTCTTTAAAATTTTCAAATCCCAATTCCAAAAGTGCTAATACTTCTTTATCATTAGAAATTAAATTTCTTTTCTTGAAATGATCATAAAATGCTTTGTTAGTACCATTTTCACTTTTTTCCATAGCAAACCCATGCCATTCGGCTGCGTTTTCATTTTTTGTCTTAAATTTCGACTGATACCCGAAAATGTAATCAATCAATTCCGGATATAACGTTACATTATCCATAATACACCTCCTTCTTTTTAATAATTCATCAGATACACTGCAGTTAATTTGCTGGTATCTTCAATCCCATTGCTTTCATTGCCAGTAACGCTTCCGCATTTCCTAATGCATCATTCACAGGATTATGATCATGCCTTGTTTTACGAAATAATTTTTTCCATTCCGAATTTAATCCAGCATCCATCTTCATACCGCAATATAAATCACCGATACGCCTTGCCGAAAACCCAAAAGGATTTTTGCCTAAGTAGGTATGAAAATACCAGTTGATCCATTGCCAGTCGAAAGCCGGATTATCACTGATAAAGATGGGCCGGTTGGTTGAATTTGCGGATAACCATTTTGCAAAATCTTCCATCACTTTTTTTGGTTCTTCAAATGTTTCATGTGTTTCCCTGCTGATACCGCTTACTGCCAATGCTTCTGGTATCCATGATTCTGAAATTGGTTTTGTTTTACCGTAAAATGTTTTGCTTAATGTTGGCTCCAGCACCACAGCACCAAAACATACCATTGAATATTGATGTGGTATGGGTCCGTCTGATTCAACATCGACTATAATGTAACTCATTGTTTTGTTTTAAAATTTTAAATAATTTTTTCTTTTACCTGTTTCCACCTTCCTTTTCATTAACCACAACTTAACTTTACTTCTTGAAATATGCTTCCTGCCCCATCGGAGCAATAGGTTGGTAGAAACAATCAACCCGCTATTAAAGAAGTCCCATCGGGACGACGCAAATCTTTCGCCCCGATGGGGCTTGTGTTTGTAAAGGAATTTCTTTTCTACCAACCTTAAGTCCCGATGGGACGAAAGCCCGAATAATATAGCTATCTCATTTCGATCAATAATTCATTTATACTTTCCATATCCGGTTCATCTTTCAAATTTGATTGCAGATACAACAAAGGCAACTCATCTTTTAATGCTGTCGCTTTTTCCACTAGTTCATCATACTCAAATTTGCCTTCCTTAATTGCTAATAAAAATTCTCTGTCTTTCCTAAATACGTTTACTTTTCCTTCTGTTGCTATTTCTTTTGCCACCAGCAATAACCGGAATACATGCATCATATTCTTAGCATCGTATTTTTTTCCGTGAGTCATAGTACTGTTGTAACGTTCTTCATTTCGCTTTGCCACCCAATCCCAATACTCTTTATATTGTTTGCAGTAAACTGAGTAACCATCTTTATTAAAATACATCATACCTATTGGCGTCTCTCCTTTGGAAATACTACTAAGACTTACATCGTTGGCGTTATCCTTTTTCATCACTCCTGAATAAACATGTTCTTCAGAATAATATACATTGTAACAATCCCTTAAATGCGAAACAGCAGCCAATCCCATCTTGTCTTGTTCTATTCCTTTTTCGTCCAGGAATTGTTTCAGGGGAATAGCTTCTTTTTCTTCATACACAAAACAGAAATCTAAAACAGATCTTCTTTCTTCTTCCATTGGTTGTACTATCTTCTTTTCTAAACCATAGGCTTTCTTTATTTGTGTAAAAGCATAGTTGGCAAAGGTCTGCTCACATTGTTTTGAAATAAACATTTCCCGTTTCAACAATTCCATCACCGGGTGCTTTTGCAACACACAACTATCGGGTGAGTATAACAACTCCAGGATATTCGGGTTGCTTTTACTGAGCAATTCCATAAAACGTTTCAGTTCATAATACACAATATCATTGGTATCGTTGTTTACCTGCGGTGTGTATTCCAAACCATAAAACATGTTTTTGGGCAGTACAAATACGCCACGGATATCGGTATCAGATTTTGCATTATCTAATCCGTAAGCTTTGCTGCCAACAATAGCTTCAAAGATCAGCAGCCCGTTATTTTTTATCCAGTCAATGGTCAGTTTTTGCATACAACATTTTTAAAAAGAATTCATTGAGTAAAGACATGTCTGCTTTGTTAACAGTCAAACTATTTTTTGACTCTTCTATGTTTTCAAATAAATTCAATATCCATTCATTTAATGTTTCATCTTTTTTATGCAGGTATTTTTCACCGACAGTTGCTTTTAATGCTATCAATGTCCTTAGTCTTTCTTTGTATGTTTCGTCCACATATTGCATCAGGCCTTCTATGTGCATTGGCAATACGTTATTATCTTTTATTATCCAGTTGCAGGAAAGTAAAGATCGTATCAAATAAAAGTAACTCTTCAATTTAAATTCTTTCTTGCCTTTCAGTTCTTCCCAAAACTTTTTGGCTAGGGAGTGATGATGAAAGAAAACTGCTATTGGCGAATAATAATTTGCTACCAGTTTTTTAAAATCTTCTTTAAAGCCCGGCACCGAAAAATATTCTATTGGCGAATTAAATCTTTCTATCAATGGTGCATTGGATTTTTTTAATAAGGTGAGTGCTTTTTTCAAATCCCACCCGGTTATATCCAGGTCACCATCCATAAATTCAACTGTATCTTTTTTTGTGTTCAGTGATAAATAGCAATCTCTCTCGTGCATGTATATGAAGCGTATATCAAAATCACTATCCGGTGAAGGGAAACCCCAGGCCCTGCTGCCTGTTTCGCAGGCACAGAGTATTTTGATATTTTTCTTTTGTTCTATTTGGGTCAATATGTGTTTTATGTTTTGCATTACCCTTTCAATTTAAATTCGTTTTAAATTCTACTTTAATTTTTTCCATTTGCATCAAATGTCTTTTTGCGTGCTGTGCCAGAAAAAGGAGATAATGATATACATCAATTTTACCAAGATCATTCACCGACATTGTTGTTTTATACAATATCCCTTCACCATTTTTTAATTGATCTAAATATCCAAGGTATTCAATTAACTGTTGTTGCAATTTGTTTTTTATTTCTGCCAGATCAGCTGTGCCTGTTGGCTCCATGTGTTCGGGCCTGTTCCAATAAAATGACTGGTGCTCTCCAATTGCTTTTAATTTATTCCAGTCAAGATCATAATCAATCAGCAAATGAGCATAATCAGTATTCTTTGATTTTGCGGTAGCTTTAATTGTACCTTTTTTTATCAGTATTAAAAGAAAATGGTTGGTTAATGAAATATGTTCCAGCACTTTCCTGATATTCCATCCGCCATTTTGTGGTTCATAATTCAACAGGTTGTCATTCACATCAAACCACGTATATACTTCATCAAACACGCTGCTGATCTCATTCCGGATTTTATTTATTATTACGTCGATCATTAGTTTTAATTTCTATGCTTTATTTAATTCTGCGGTTTATTCTCCGCTTCAATAAAAGCTCAATAAAGGTATGCCGTACAAATGAGTGACACAACGATGTTGAGCAATGTTTAAAAAGTCCGTCCCAAAAAATAAAAAACATCAGGGTAACAATTCAAATAGCGTACAAGCTGTTCTAACCGCTGAACTACAAGCCCGTTCACTTTCGTGAGACGGACAAGGTGGGATTTGAACCCACGACCTGCCGAGTGACAATCGAAGTAACGCTATTTTACGACACCTAATATTTACCAGGGCAACAAGCAATAAAAGTATGCTGCTCTACCACTGAGCTATCCCGATGCCATCGGGAGCAGGAGTCGAACCTGCGGCCTGCCGATTAAGAGTCGAAGTAACTTTTATCTACGGCACCTGATTAAGTTTTACAGGGTAATATTCAAAAAGAGACCTATTCATTTGCTCTGCCAATTGAGCTACTGCATACATGTAATAATCTTTAAGTGGTATGCAGACCGGACTCGAACCGACAACACAATGATCTTACGAAGTACCTCTCTTTTACGACACCTGTAATGATTTATAAAGATCAGTGGCAACAAACGCATAGTGTTGATTTTTTCCTGGATCGAAGTAGCACTATACTACGGCACACTGAATAAGTTTTAAAATAATTAAGGGCTACAATTCGAACAGTGTCTGTTAACTGAGCTACAATTCAACTTACATTGAAAAGGCAGGGCTTGAACCTGCGGCCTTCCCATTTGTATAACGGGACGCTCTGGCCGAAGTAGCACTGTGCTACGGCACCTTAAAAATTTAAAGAGTAATTAAGCGAAAAGAAAACAAGCTTTACAGCCGTTGCTTAGCCACTCAGCCACACGGGCATTGATGCCCGAAACAGGACTCGAACCTGTATAAACGAAGTATTTCTTTTCTACGACATCTTTAAAATAAATTATGAAAGGGTGATTTGCGATCAGTGCTTTGCTCTAACCATTGAGCTATATCCCCATTTGAAAATTTTTATTGTGGAGATATTAAGAGTCGAACTTAAAACCGAAGTATCACTATTCTACGACACCTTTCAAAAAAAATTCAGGAGTAACAAGCGAAATGAGTATGGCCGCTGTCAAGCTGAGGATTTGCACCTCTTCCTCACGATATGATCGTGAAGACCCTTGGCCCTTTATTGGAGACGAAGTAACCCATCTCTAACGACATCCTTACTTTCTTAAATATTTTTTTTGCTCAAAGAACTTTTTTAAAAAGTATCCCGGAGTTACCGGGATACTGATTTGTTTATTTCACTCCGTCTCTTCCCAGAGAGGAGTTAAAGACTAATACTGTTGATCATCTTCACTGCATCGCTTCCATCTTCAATGGCTTTAAGCACATTGAAAATTTTATCGCTCCATCCCGCTATCAAAAACACATCATCACGCTGCACATTCAATGGAGCATTTCCATGACCTGCCAGATCGAACATGTACAGTTTTGCCTGTGGCGCTATTTTTTTATACTGCTTCCACAATGCTGCAATGCTTTCGCCGCTGTTGTTGCTGTTCCACAACTGACCATCGGTAAATATCATTACTTTATCCACTGCTTTGTTACGTTTCATCAGATCCTTTATTACCAGGTAACCATTGGTTGCATAACCTACTTCACCTTCACGGTTGTAAAATTCCTGTACATTGGCCAGTATGTTTTTCTTTGCTACGTTTATCACTTTCCAGGTATCACCAAACATACCGGTGATCACATTTTCGCAACGGTTCTGCAACAGCATTGCCAGCATTAAACCGATATCAAAGTTCAGCACTTTACTTTTTGCACTGATAGGGCTTTGCATGCTTCCGCTTACATCGGCTGCTATCACCACTTTGGTATCAGCATCATAACCTGCAATGTTTGCAGCACTGTTCAATACGGCTTGTTCCAATGCATCCAGCACTTTACCTACCCGACCATTCTGCAACGCTTTCAATTCACGGTACGCAGCCAAAAAACGAAATGGCAATTGCTTACTGTTAGCTACTGCTTTTTCATCAGCAATATAGTCGCATACTTTATTCAACGCTGCTTTGCTTACATCTGCTTCCAGTATGTTACGCAGGTTACGCATAGTTGCCATGTAACCCATTTTGTTACTGAAGATCAGTTCTTCCCATTTTGCTTTTACTGCAGCCTGTTTCAATTCGGCAGTGTCAAATTTTTGCTGACCCACTGCACTCAATTCCACTTCCCAGGTGAATGGAGTTTGCAATTCATCTTTTACTATTTTATCAAACAGTACTTGCTGTGCTTCATCCTTTGCTTTTGGGTGAACCAGGAACAGCGCATCTTTCAGTTTTACTTGTGCGTCCCTGTTGTATTTTGCAAACTGGTACTCATCAAATTTATTGAAAGCATCTGCCAAACCTTTCTGCAATTGCTTGCTCAATTTGTTCAGCTGCTTTACATTTTTACGTTCGTTAGCCATTGCATAGTACGCCAGCAATTCTGCAATTTCATCGGCACGTTGTACCACTCGGTTGGTTAACTTACTCAACATCGCATCACCGCTGTGTTGTTTAGCCAGTTCTACTGCCAATACTAATGGAATGCTACGCAGGTACATTTGTTCTCTTGCATAGATGGCTAGTTTTGCAACAAAGGCGGCATCGTTCTTTGCAATCAGCTCCCTGATACGTGCCAGTTTATCACCGGCTTTTTCATAAAACTGGTCGCTTAATGCTGCTGTTGCTACGGCAGTATACAATTCCAGTTGTGGTGTTAAAACAAAAGCTTTTTCGCCTTCGTAGTTCACAGTTTCTTTTGCTTTGCTTTTTAATTTTAAATTGAACATCATTGTAAACCTCCTTTGTTTTTAGTTGATAACACAAATTTCAACATCATGTGTGCAATCTATTTGCACAGTACAAATTATTTTTTATTTTTTTGTCGCCCTTATGAGATTCGAACTCACACTTTGCTTTCGCAACAGCCCGGCTGTAAATACGCTTCCCTACTCAGTATAACTTTTCGGTGCACTGTAAACTCTGTCCGTTTAAACGAAAAGTCTGAACGGCATCTTCCGGGCACTCCACGGATACGTTTAATTTTTCCGCAGCACTTCCTTTTATGCTAAAGAGCGTTTGTAAAGAACTTCGTCATTTGCTTTGACAATACAAACCTCCATCGCATCTGTGCAATCTATTTGCACAGTAAAAATTATTTTTTGTATTTTTAAAAAAAGTTTTCTCATGCCAGTAAACCGTAATGCCCTTATCCGTTACCGTACCATTGACAAATGCCTGCAAAACCGCCGCCGCAAATGGACCATCGAAGACCTGATTGATGCCTGTAATGATGCGTTATACGAATATGAAGGCGTGGATACTAACATCAGCCTGCGTACCATACGTATGGACCTGAATGCGATGCGTAGTGATTCTCTCGGTTACAATGCCCCCATCATAGTAGTAAACAAAAAGTATTACACTTATGAAGATGCTGAGTATTCCATTGCTAACAGTCCGCTTACCACGCAAGACCTGGGTATTTTGCAGGAAGTATCTCACCTGCTCCGCCAGTTTAAAGGCTTCAGTCACTTTAATGAAGTGAGTGAAATGGTGAATAAACTGGAAGACAAGATATACAGTGAACAACACCAGCAAGCTCCTGTAATTGATTTTGAAAAAAACGAACTGCTTACGGGTATTGAATGGCTGGATATTTTGTACAAAGCCATTGTAAACAAAACCACGTTACTACTCACTTATCAATCTTTCAAAGCACGGCAGGCGAGTGATATCATCTTTTATCCTTACCTGCTTAAAGAATACCGTAACCGTTGGTTTATTCTCGGTATGAAAAAACAAGGCAAAGAAATTATCACGTTTGCTTTAGACCGTATTCAAAATATCATTACTCAAGACAAAGAACTTTTTGTGCAACACAAAAAATTTGAACCGCACACTTATTTCGATAACATCATCGGCGTTACCCGCAACTATGCTGAAAGCCCGACCACTATCGTATTCTGGGCAAGCCAATTTCATGCGCCTTACATTAAAACCAAACCTATTCATCCTTCACAAAAAATTGTGGAAGAGGTAAAGGGTGGTACACATTTCAGTATTGAGGTAATTCCCAATTTTGAAATGGAACGTGAACTGATAGGCTTTGGCGAAGGCCTTAAAGTTTTATCACCCAACAACATTGTACGTTTGATAAAACGAAAAGTGCGTTTGATGCAAGAGCTTTATCAAGATTAAGGAAGTCAAGTTTTAAAAACTTGACTTCCTTAATTATTTCTGCGCCACAAAAATCTGTTTCAACTGTTCAATCAAGGCGCCATTACCAGTTACGGTGATCTCACCAATTTTATCGGCAATCTTTTCCACGTATTCCATCTCTTTCAATTTCCACAACATGGTATTGTCTTCCATTAATTTAGCAGTGTTCAACAAACTACGGGTGCTGGCGGTTTCTTCACGACGCATGATGCTGTTGGCCTGTGCATTTTTTTCTGCTACCAACACTTTGTTCATGATGTCTTTTACATCGCCTGGCAAAATGATGTCGCGGATACCAAAACCATTTACAGTAACACCCAAATCTTCGGCAGTGTTTTTTACTGCTTCCAAAATAAATGGTACGATGGTTTCTTTTTTCTCCAACAATTCATCAAAACCAAAACCTCCAATGTACTCCCGCAATGCCAATTGAAAAGCTACATACAACTGACGTTCGTACTCTTTGTTTTGCAACAAGGCTTTTTCAATATCAGCTACTTTGTATTGGGCATAACCGTTGATACGCAATGCCGCTTTGTCTTTGGTCAAGATCTCCTGACCGTTAATTTCAATTTGCTGCATCCGGGCATCGGTTTTTCCCACCACGATAGTGATGTTGTTCTTCCACCAGTAATAAATACCGGCTGGCAACACTTGTGCATATTTTCCATCAATGAACAATACCGCTTTTTCGAAGTGTTCAATAGTGTAAGCACGTACATAAGGTGCTACCAATTTGTTTTGCAAAGTGGCACGACTGATGTTTTCAGTAATGTCGATCTTGCTGATATCTGCTTTGATGAACTCGTAGTTGTTAATTACGTTTTTCCAAAAAGCATAACGGCCTGCGGTCAACACTTGTTTGATCAATCCGTTTTCGTAGTGCAACACAATTTCAGTATCGCTTACTTCAATTACCTGCAAGGCATTGGCCAATTCAGTATCCTGCAATAAAATATTCAATGCAATTGGTGCGTTGAACTGGTGGGTTACATCGTATATCATGGCGGTTTCATTGAAACCTAACCAGTATTTTCCTTCAGTCAACATTTTTTTGTACTCGCCATTTTTAAATACCAATGCAATTTGGTAGGCGTTGATCTTTACTTGTTTCATTTTAATTGTTATTGTGCCCGTCCGAAGGACTCCCCTGGAGCTGATTTCGCTGAAGGCGCTGATTAAATTTTGTTTTAAAAAAGCTGGTATTGCTTTCCATTGCATCGTCACGGAAAATGCAGTTGACCATTTTTAAAGCAGCAGTTAAACTATATTTTTTGCTGCGTTGATTTGCAACAATTCGATATTGTTTAAGTGCAACTTGCATGATAGCCGCCTTACATTTTTCTGGTGTTGATGCAATTGATGTTTTATTATTCCCGGGCTTCAGCCCGGGGCAATTCATAATTCATCAGGAAAACAATACCTGCTTTTATGGGTGCACTTTTTAAAGAAGAAGTGCGCTTCTTTCCTCTACATTAACAGTGTAGTGCTCTACCAGTTGAGCTATCCGAGCTGGGTTTCGGAAAGGGATTCGAACCCTAACATTTGGAGGACACAGCCATATTGCCGCAACAGCATACAGATAGTTACTACGTCTGTACTATAGTGCTTTTTTAAAACACACATCCGGTTTGCTGATAACAGGCATATATCCTTCTTGCCGTTAAGCAAGCTTTTGTGTTGAGGTAAAGCCTCAACAATATTTTTACTCGTCCTCGTCTCTGACGAGGATGCCCTGGTCTTGAGACTTTGTCTCACACCCTATTAATTCATCATCACTTCCTGCCTTCTAAATCCAAACACTTCTGTTCTTTCCATCGCATTTTCTTTTTCATTTGGGTTAGCTATCTCTGCTATCGTCATTGGCTTGGTAATAGTGTTAGTAAAACCAAAATGATTGGATAAGCGTTGCGATTTTTCTGCACTTAATTTTCCAAATTCATATTTTGCTATCAATCTTCCTTTGCGCATTAGCGCACTATCTACCATTGTTAACGAATTATTGAAGGTGCAGATCAGTTGTACATTTAAAAAATCTGCCAGTAAGCCATCAGAAATATTCAGCAGGTTGGATACTGATGAACCGCCGCTGATCTTTCTGTCCATGATAATGTTCTCTGCATCTTCAATGATCAAAATACAGTTAGGATTATCAATCAGCAGATCCATAAATTCAGGGTTCATTACACTACCCGCTACTGCCGGCGAAAGAAATAATACTTTTTTCTTCAGTTTACCAATCAAATAACGCAGGTAGGTTGTTTTTCCTGTTCCGGGTAACCCGTGCAGCAACACAATACCTTTATCATCTTTTTTCATCAGCCTCTCCTGGATAACTTTATCTACTTCTTTAAAATCATCCTCATAGTACATATCAAGATCAAGTTTTGTCTTTTTTATCTCCATGCTTTTTAATTCCAATCCATAACTATCTCTTGAAATCAGGTTGATCTCAAATTCTTTTTTCTTTTCTCGTCTTTTAAAAA
>Ga0068859_100001035_pt1 | contig 28506 bp, 21 predicted proteins | sample KBSSwiS22_FD_66585 | JGI IMG/M metagenome (GOLD analysis project Ga0068859, IMG submission 66585) | Switchgrass rhizosphere microbial communities from Kellogg Biological Station, Michigan, USA - KBS Switchgrass S2-2 | ecosystem: Host-associated > Plants > Roots > Rhizosphere > Soil ...
TCCTTGGCGCCGGCGTACTTCCACCACTGGCGCTCGAAGGCCAGGATCTCCCGGTCGCGCCGGGTCAGGCCGTCTTCGACAGTGTCGGGACTGCTGTCAGCAGGCTCGGCAGCGGCGAAATCCATGCCTGATGCTCCCTCGTCGTTCGACGTTCGACCGGAATCCCAATGGTGTGATTCGCAGCCCGTATTCAACCACGCCACCGTAGGGCAAGTCGGAGCGGCACGCTGTGGATAACTCGGCGAGTATCCACAATCGGGGCACAACGTCCTGCACGCGCCACCCGCCCGAGCCAGGGTGTGGCCATGGCGACTCCCGATCCGGCAGCACTGCGCGCGCACGCGCAGCGGCTCTTCGCCGCCGCGCAAAATCTCCGCGACCTCGGCACCCGGATCACCCGGGCCGTCCTGGACACCCCGTGGCAGGGACGGGCGGCGGACGCCTTCCAGGCCAGGACGGGCGACCTGAACGCCTCGTACTACCGCGCCGCCGACCGGGTGGACGAGGCCGCGCGGGCGCTGGCCGAGCACGCCGTCGGGGTCGAATCGGCGCTGCGGGCCCGCGCTGCCGAGGCCGCGGCCGCGGCTGCGGCTGCAGCCCGGGATGCGGCCACCGCGGCTACCCCGCCCTGCCGCGTGGTCCGTGAGCACGTGTCCATCCCGCACGAGTTCCTGATCGGTGCCTGCTGATGCCCCGCGCACCGCTGCCCGACCGTCCGGGCGCTCCGCACTTCGACACGGGCCCGTCGCTGCACGTGCACGGCGGGGCGGACAGCATCCGGGCCCAGTTCGAGGCGCTGCGCGGCCTGGTGTTCGGCTTGGCCCACCTGCAGGACGAGGCGGCGCTCGTCCAGCGCGCCGTCGCACAGGCCGCGGCGGGCGCACCCCTGGCTCCCGACCTCGATCCGGCCGGGGCATCGCGGGTGGCGGCAGCCCTGGCGGTCGCCGCGTCCGGGCCGCTGGGCACCCGGGCTGCGGTGGCGGCCACGGACGACCTGGTGTCCGATCTGGCCCGCGCCATCACGCGGTATACCGCCGCGGAGGGCTCGATCCTGCGGGACGACGGCTTCTTCACCGAGGCCGGTCACTTCTTCGGCGGCATCTTCGGCAGCATCGCCGACTTCGCGGACGGGATCATGGATCTTCCGCTGGCGGTGAACGAGTCGTTGTTCACCCTGAGCACGGGCCCGCTGCAGAAGTACGCGACGGATCATCCGGGCATCACCAACAGCGTCATCGACTTCGCCGCCCTGCTCTACGGGGGTTACGGCGCCGGCGCCCGGGCCCTCGCCGACCTGTACGACGACGGCACCCCGGTCGTCGCGTACCGCGGCCGGGACGCCTCGACCGGCGCGACCATCGCCCCGCGCTCGCTGACGGATCTCACCCTCGGGCTCGCCCACCGCAACGACGACCCCGAGGACGGCGCGATCGACATCCAGCTCCTCACGGCCGCCGACGGGACGCGACGGGCGATCGTGAACCTGCCCGGCGTCAAGGACTGGGACCTGCAGTGCGCCCTGATCGGGACCGACTGCGACTCCGCCAGCGTAGGCGACCTCGGGACGACGCTTCGCGCCATGGATGGGTCCGTCACGACCTACGAGCAGGGCGTCCTGCAGGCCATGGGCCGCGCGGGCATCCGTCCCGACGACGAGGTCATGCTGGTCGGCCACTCCCTCGGCGGACTGATCGCGACCAACATCGCCAGCCACGCCGCGGGCCGGTTCACGGTCACGCACGTCCTGACCGAAGGCGCCCCGACCGGACGCGTGTCCGGCAATCTGCCCGGTGGCGTCCGGATGCTTGCGTTGGAGAACCCGCACGACCTGGTCAGCGAGTCGGCCGACCGGAAGGACAACCCGGATCGGCTCAACATCACCACCGTCCAGGCCGATACAGGAGACGGCCGAATTGCCCACAACCACGACATCCGGCAGGCGTACCTACCGACCGCCGAGGCCGCGGACGCCTCGCACAACCGGTCGATCGCCGACTTCACGTCCTCGGCCGCGGGATATCTCGGCGGCGGTGAGGTACGCACCGAGGTCTACCACGTCGGCCGCCGAAGCTGAGTGGTCACACAGGCCACATTTGTCACATCTACAACAGAATGGTTCGATCCTTGCGAATGACCGCGCTCGCACAGACCCCCCGAATCCGGCGCCGCAGGGCGACGGCCATCGCCTGCGCCTTCGCGATGCTCGTGGGATTCGCCTCGGCCACTGCCGCACCGGCAGACGCGAAGGCTCCGCACGACCCGCTCGGCGCCCTCGACGCGGTCAAGGTCGTCGGCACCTCGCTGGTCCGGGTCACCGGATACGCGATCGACAAGGACACCCGCGGGTCCCTCATGGTCAAGTACTACGTCGACGGCAAGTACGTGAAGAAGGGCCGCGCCAACAAGTCCCGGGCAACGGTCGCCAAGCGCTGGCCCAGACTGGGCCGCAAGCACGGCTTGAACAACCTCCTGCGGGTCGGCGAGGGCAGGCACACGATCTGTGTCACCGCCCGCAACCGCGGCAAGGGCAAGTCCGTGCGCCTCAAGTGCCGCACGGTCACGGTCAAGAACAACCCGACCGGATCGCTCTCCTCGCTCGTCCAGACCGCCACGGGCCTGCGCGTCGCCGGCAGCACGGCCGATCCCAACGCCAAGACTGCCAAGCTTCGCGTCACACTCACCCTGAACGGCGCCACCAAGGCGGCCGTCGTTGCCGGCGCCGGCAAGGCCGGCCACTCCTTTAGCGCGGACGTGGCCGTGCCCGACGGCACCTACCGGGTGTGCGGCACGGCACAGAACCGCGGTTGGGGCCGGAGCAGCTCGATCGGCTGCCGATCGATCACCCTCAACCACCGCCCGGTCGGCGCGATCACCGGCCTGAAGCAGTCACCGGGCGGATTCACCGTCGCCGGATGGGCCAAGGATCCCGACTCCACCGCTCGCCTCGCCCTCGACATCACCCGCAACGGCCAGCTGGTGGCCCGGGGAACCGCGAACGGCGCCAACACGGCCCGGCAGGGCTACGGCTTCCGCCTCGGCGCCACCGTCCCGGACGGCCCGTCCAAGATCTGCGTGAAGGCGCACAACGTCGGGCCCGGCAAGGATCGCTACGTCGACTGCCGGACGATCACCCTCAACTACTCCCCGATCGCCACGGTCACCGGCCTCAAGCAGTCCCAGGACGGCGCGATCGTCGCCGGCTGGGCCACCGACCCCGACACCACCGAACCGGTCCCCGTCCGGTTCACCGTCGACGGAGTCGCACCCGCCGAGCCGGCGACCGGAGTGACCGCCGACAGGACCGAAGCGAACATGCCGAAGCCCGGCTACAGCTTCCGCGAGCGGGTGACCCCGATCGCGACGAACGGACCGCACGAGATCTGCGCGATCGCGACGAACCTCAGCTACGGCACGCACGACTCCATCCCCACCTGCCGCACGACGACGTTCAACTTCAGCCCGGTCGGCAGCATCACCGCCGCCCCGCAGACGGTCGGGAACGCGACGGTCCAGGTCAGCGGATCCGCGACCGACCCCAACACCACTGCGCCGATCCAGGTCCACATCTATGTCGACGGCGCCTACCGGACGGCACTGACGACCGCGGCCGACCACACGTTCGGCCTGCCGATCACGGTCACCGGCGCCGAGCAGCTGGTGTGCGCCTACGGCATCAACGTCGAGGCCGGCGGCAACACCAAGCTCGGCTGCGTGAGCATCTGGGCCAGCGCACCGGGTAATCCCGGTGCCCCGACCAACGTGCGCGCCACGGCGCAGTACGGGCAGGCCACCGTCACCTGGGCATCGCCCGCGCACGACGGCGGCGCTCCGATCGCGTCCTACACTGTCGTGGCTTCGCCGGGCGGGCGGAAGGCAACGATCGCCGCTCCGGCGACCAAGGGTGTTGTCACCGGACTGGCACTGAAGGGCGTGTACAGCTTCACCGTGACGGCGACCAACCTGGCCGGCAAGACCTCGACGGTGTCGGCGCTGTCGCCGGCGGTCACCATCCCCACTGCGCCACCTGCGCAGACCACGCCCGCACCGGTCTCGACCAGCCGGTACGTCCGCAACCTCAAGGACGATCGCACCGACGATCTCGCGGCGATGCGGGCCCAGGGCGCCGCCGATGCGGCCGCCAACCCCGCGGGCCATCGCTACGTCGTACTGCTGGACATCGGCGGCCAGGACCAGGTGCGCGGCGGCGTGGTGCTGAGCGCCGGCATCCGGTACGTCTCCTACGGCTGGCTGGTGAAGGGCCTGAAGGCGTACGTCGACGGCTACGCCAGCAAGCAGCGCGTCGGCGCACCGGTCGAGATCACGATCGGCACGAACAACGACATGGACGTGAACTACACCGCCGGCAAGGACTGGGCCGACAAGGTGGTCGATCCCGTTCGGGCCTACGCCGCAGCGAAGACCTATCCGGGGCTGACGATCTCCGGCGCTAACGACATCGAACCAGGGTTCGACGCCGACTACGCCGCCACCAAGAAGTGGCTGGACGGCTACCTGGCCGCCACCACCGCCCGCTTCGTGTTCAACGGTTCCGCGGACGGTTGCTCGTGGACGGCGACCAACCGCGGCTGCAACAACAGCTGGACGATGTCGGGCCTGCACTGGCTCGCCGGCGGCGCAGCGCCCTCGCGCATCACGAACCTGCCGCAGATCTACAACCTCACGATGCCCAAGCAGTGGAAATACATCTCGCTGACCGGCGTCGACAGGGGCCTGCCGAAGCTGTCCTTCGGCGGTCCGCTGACCGAACTCGTCGCCTGCCGCCAGGCCGGCTCGTGCGGCTCCATCGACGGGACGACCGCGTGGCGTGAGCTGTGGAACCAGCTCAGGTCCGATTCCCGCAGCAAGCTGTCGACGATGCCCTGGGCGGCGGACCTGCGGATCGACCTCAAGTGATCCGACCCGCGGCCTGCGCGGCACTGCTCTTCGTGCTGGCCGGCTGCACGACCGGCTCCACGAGCAGCGCGGCCACCGACGGCGCGAGTTCGGTCCGTCCGCCGAGTACCCTGCCGAGCCTGCCCGTCAGCACGGTCCCCGCCGCCACCAGCCCTGCGTCCGCGACTTCGGCCGTGACCTCGACAGCGGCCCCCGGCACCTCGTCCCCGCCGCCCAGCCACACGACGACTCTGTCCGAGGCGCAGCTGAACACGTGCACGAAGGTGGCGGTCGAGACCGTACGCGGCGGCGCGATCGCCGGCACCCAGATCGCCGGCGTGATCGTGGTCAACAAGGGGACGAAGCCCTGCGACGTCCACGGCTTCCCGACCGTCGTGCTGCTGCGCAACGGGAGGCCGATGCGCGCCGCAGCGCGGCCGGACGGGCCGGCCGCGTCCGTCCGCCTGAAGGCCGGCGACTACGCCCAGGCGCAGCTGACCGTCGAGTCCACCTGCAACTCCGCCGAGTCCGACGCCGTGCGGATCACCCTGCCCGGACGCACGACGACAACGGACGAGCCGATCAAGCTGCGCGGCTGCGCCGCCACCATCACCGCGCTCGCCCCGCCCGACTGAGGCCGCCGGGTTCAGGCGCTGCGCGGGCCCTTCCAGAGGTCGATGCCACCGTCGACGGCGTGCTGGTCGATCCCGGCCAGCTCCTCCCCGGTCAGGGGGGCGGCGCTCACCGCCGCGAGGCTGTCGTCCAGCTGCTCCACGGACGATGCCCCGATCAGCACCGAGGTCACGCGCGGGTCGCGCATCGCCCAGGTCAGCGCCAGCTGGGCCAGCGACTGACCGCGCTGGACCGCGAGGTCGTTCAGGGCCCGGATGTGCGTGAGGTTCTGCTCCGAGAGCAGCTCCCTGGACAGCGAGCTCCCGGCGGCCATGCGCGAGCCGGCGGGGACGCCGTTCAGGTACTTGTCGGTCAGCATCCCCTGTGCCAGCGGCGAGAAGGCGATGCAGCCGGCACCGACCTTCTCCAGCGAGTCGAGCAGGCCGCCCTCGATCCAGCGGTTGAGCATCGAGTAGGACGGCTGGTGGATGAACAGTGGCGTCCCGAGGTCGGCCAGGATCGCCGCCGCCTCCTCGGTCCGCTCCGGCGAGTAGGACGAGATGCCGGCGTAGAGCGCCCGTCCCGACCGCACCGCAGTGTCCAGCGCGCCCATCGTCTCCTCGAGCGGGGTGTCCGGGTCGAAGCGGTGCGAGTAGAAGACGTCGACGTAGTCGAGCCCCAGCCGGGCGAGGGACTGGTCCAGCGAGGCGAGCAGGTACTTGCGCGAACCCTTGTCACCGTACGGGCCGGGCCACATGTCCCAGCCGGCCTTGCTGGAGATGAACAGCTCGTCCCGGTAGGGCTTGAAGTCGGTCGCCAGGACACGACCGAAGTTCTCCTCGGCACTGCCGTACGGCGGCCCGTAGTTGTTCGCCAGGTCGATGTGCGTGACGCCCCGGTCGAAGGCGCGGCGCAGGATCGCGCGCTGGGTGTCCAGCGGACGGTCGTGCCCGAAGTTGTGCCAGAGGCCCAGTGAGATCACCGGGAGGTCGACGCCGCTGCGTCCGCAGCGGCGGTAGGTCATCGAGTCGTAGCGGTGCGGGGCGGCAATGTAGCTCACCCGAACATTTCTACCCGACGGAGTAATTGGGGGCTTCGACGATGCCCTGGATGTCGTGCGGGTGCGACTCCTTGAGCGAGGCCTGGGTGATCCGGATGAACCGGCCCTTCTCGCCGAGTTCGGCGATGTCCGCCGCGCCCACGTAGAACATCGACTGCCGCAGACCGCCGACCAGCTGGTGCGCCACCTGTGACAGCGGGCCGCGGTAGGCAACACGACCCTCGATGCCCTCGGGGACGATCTTGTCGTCGCTGTCGACCTCGGCCTGGAAGTAGCGGTCCTTGGAGTAGGACTTCTTACCCCGCGAGGACATCGCAGCGAGCGAGCCCATGCCGCGGTAGGCCTTGTACTGCTTGCCGTTGACGAAAACGGTGTCGCCGGGCGACTCGTCGCAGCCGGCCAGCAGCGAGCCGACCATGACCGATTCGGCGCCGGCCACGATGGCCTTGGCGATCTCGCCGGAGTGCTGCAGCCCGCCGTCCGCGATCACCGGCACGCCCGCCGGCTTGCACGCCAGCGACGCGTCGTAGACGGCCGAGATCTGCGGAGCGCCCACACCGGTTACGACACGGGTGGTGCAGATCGAACCGGGTCCGACGCCGACCTTCACCGCGTCGACACCGGCGTCGATGAACGCCTGCGCACCCTCGCGGGTGGCGACGTTGCCGCCGATGACCTGGACGTGCTTGGTGGCCGGATCGCTCTTGAGCCGCTTGACCATGTCGAGCAGCAGGCCGACGTAGCCGTGCGCCGTGTCGGCGACCAGGACGTCAACACCCGCGTCGATCAGGGTGGTGGCCCGCTCCCACGCGTCGCCGAAGTAGCCGATGGCCGCACCGACGAGGAGCCGCCCGTTGGCGTCCTTGGAGGCGTTCGGGAACTGCTCGGACTTCACGAAGTCCTTTACCGTGATCAGGCCGGCGAGGCGACCCTCCTCGTCGACCAGCGGCAGCCGCTCGCGCTTGTGCTGGCGCAGGATCGCGGTGGCGTCCTCGTGGTTGATGCCGACGGGCGCGGTGATCAGCGGCATCCGTGTCATGACCTCGTCCACCTTGGTCGTGGCCCACTCGGCGACCGGGACGAAGCGCAGGTCGCGGTTGGTGATCATGCCCAGCAGGCAATTGCCGGAGTCGACGACGGGAAGCCCGGAGATGCGGAACTCACCGCAGATCGTGTCGAGTTCCTCGAGGGTTGCGTCCGGGCCGATGGTCACCGGGTTCGGGATCAGGCCCGTCTGGGTGCGCTTGACGAGGTCGACCTGCTTGGCCTGGTCCTCGATCGAGAGGTTGCGGTGCAGCACGCCGATGCCGCCCTGGCGCGCCATCGCGATCGCCATGCGCGACTCCGTGACGGTGTCCATCGCCGCGGAGAGCAACGGCACCTGGATCCGGATCTCGCGGGTCAGGCGGGTGGAGGTGTCGATGTCCGTGGGGACCAGATAGCCCGTCTCGCCGGGCAGCAGCAGGACGTCGTCATACGTGAGGCCGACGGCGGCGAACTTCGCGGGAACTCCCTGACCGTGATCGGTGTCGAACACTGAGCTACTCCAAGCGGGCCGCACATTGTGTTCGGCTCATCCTACCCGGCGGGACGGGATGCCCCCGACCACCGATTCAGGGTTGAACTCGGGGTAAACCCGGTTACCAACGCGGCCGAGGTGCGGCAGGGTCGCAGGCATGACTCTCACCGCCACCGTTCCCGCCGCCACCGCCACCGACGTGGTGAAGCTGTTCGGCTCCGGCGACACCGCCGTCCGCGCCCTCGACGGGGTGAGCGTCAGCCTCACGAAGGGTGAGTTCACGGCCATCATGGGCCCGTCCGGCTCGGGCAAGTCGACCCTGATGCACTGCCTGGCCGGGCTGGACTCCGTCACGTCCGGCAGCGTCCGCGTCGGCGAGACCGAACTGGCCGGGCTCTCGGACAAGAAGATGACCGCGCTGCGCCGGGACAAGATCGGGTTCGTCTTCCAGGCGTTCAACCTCGTACCGACCCTGACCGCGCTGGAGAACATGACCCTGCCGCTGGCGATCGCCGGCGGGAAGCCCGACCCGCAGTGGCAGGACACCGTGGTCGACCGGCTCGGGCTGCGGGACCGGCTGGCGCACCGCCCGAGCGAACTCTCCGGCGGGCAGCAGCAGCGTGTCGCCGTCGGACGAGCCCTGCTGGCCCGTCCCGAGATCGTCTTCGGCGACGAGCCGACCGGCAACCTGGACTCCCGCAGCTCCGGCGAGGTGCTCGAGATCCTCCGCAGCTCCGTGGACGAGCTGGGCCAGACCGTCGTGATCGTCACCCACGACCCGCGGGCGGCCGGCTACGCCGACCGGGTGCTGTTCCTGGCGGACGGGCGGTTCGTGGACGAACTGCGCTCCCCCACCGCCGAGGCCGTCCTGGACCGCATGAAGGGCCTCGAACGATGACAAACCCGGTCCGCACGGTGGCGGTGCGGAACCTGCGCGCGCACAAGGTGCGGCTCGTCCTAACCGTCATCGCCGTCGTGCTGGGCACCGCGTTCGTGGCCGGTTCGTACGTCTTCACCGACACCCTCAAGGGCGCGTTCAACAACATCTTCGACGTCGCCGACGAGGGCATCGACGCCCGGGTGCAGCCCCGCCACGACTACGACCCCGGTATCCCGCTTGCCCTCGTCGACACCGTGGGCGCGCTGCCGCAGGTCGCCGGCATCCGCCCGGACGTCGACGGCCCGATCGTCCTGGTCGGCGAGAACGGCAAGCGCGTGAACACCGGCGGCGCCCCCAGCGAGGGAGGCATGTGGAACGGAACGAACGACCCCGTCGACCCGAAGCCGACGCTCTTCGTCAGCGGCCGCGCGCCGGAGCGGACCAACGAGGTCGTGATCAACCAGGGCGCGGCGAAGAAGGCGCACCTCGCGCCCGGCGACCACGCCAAGGTCGTCGTGACGAGTTCGAAGACCCTGGACGTGACGGTCGTCGGCGTCTACAAGACCGCCGTCGAGACCGGCGGGTTCATCGGGGTGAAGTTCCCGCGCGAGCAGGCGCTGTCGCTGTTCACGGACGGCACGAGCATTCACGCGGTGGACATCCATGCGAAGCCGGGAGTCACCCAGCAGCAACTCACCGCCGCCGTCGCCGCGCTCCTGCCCGGCACCCTCGAGGCCCGCACCGGCGACCAGGTGCGCGCGGACGACCGCGGCGAGATCGAGAGCGCGCTGTCCTTCGTCAGCTACCTGCTGCTCGGCTTCGGCCTGATCGCCCTGCTGGTCGGCACGTTCATCATCTACAACACCTTCTCGATGATCGTCGCCCAGCGTCTGCGGGAACTCGCCCTGCTGCGCGCCATCGGCGCGGACCGCAAGCAGATCCGCCGTTCGGTCGTCCTGGAGGCCGCGGTGGTCGGTTTGATCGGCAGCGTGCTCGGCCTGGCCGGCGGCATCGGCCTGGCCTACGGCCTCAAGGCCCTGCTGGACGCGCTGGACCTCGGCCTGCCCGCCGGCAGCCTGTCGGTCACGCCACGCACGGTGATCCTGTCGCTGGTGATCGGTATCGGCGTGACCGTCCTGTCCGCGTACGCGCCCGCCCGGCGCGCGGCCAAGGTCCCTCCGGTGGCCGCCATGCGCGAGGAGTTCGCCGCAATGAGCGCGCCCGCGCTGCGTCGCCGGACGATCATCGGCGCGGTCGTGGCCGGCGCGGGAATCGTCGCGACAGTCGCGGGCGCGGTCTCGGACGACGCCGGGAACAGCGCCTCGCTGGTCGCGCTCGGCCTGCTGGGGGTCGTGGCGGGGGCGATGCTGCTGTCGCCCGTCCTGGCAGGATTGATCATCGGTCCGCTCGGGCGCGTCGTGGGCATTCCGTTCGCCGCGGTCGGGCAACTGGCTCGCACCAACGCGATCCGCAACCCACGCCGTACCGCGGCGACCGCATTCGCCCTCACCCTCGGCCTCGTCCTGGTCAGCGGCATCGCAGTGATCGGCGCGTCGATGAAGAAGAGCATCAACTCGGTCTTCGACAACAACGTGACGGCCGACTTCATCCTCTCCTCTAACGTCGAACTGGGCGTGCCCGCGCCGGCGGCGCAGGCCGCCGCGAAGGTGCCGGGCGTCGCCTCGGTCACCGAACTGCACGGACTGGGCGTGCTCGTGGACGGCGACCACACCTTCGGCACCGCCATCGACGGCCCGCTGGCCGCCGTGTTCGACCTCGAGGTGCGCAGCGGCACTGCCACGATCACCGGACACGACCTGCTGATCTCGCAGACGACCGCGAAGGACAAGGGCTGGACGATGGGATCCCATCCGGTACTGACCCTGCCGGGCAAGGCGCCGGTCACGACGACCGTCACCGGCATCTACACCGACAACGTGCTGATGGGACCGTGGCTGATCAGCGGCGAGGTCTACCGCGCGTTCGTCCCGCACAACGAGTGGAGCGACGAGGTCGCGCTGGTGCACAGTGCCGACGGTGCTGACCCGACGGCGCTGCACGCCGACCTGGAGGCCGCCGTCAACGACTACTACGTGGTGGACGTCCAGACGCAGGACGAGTTCAAGGGCACCGTCGCGAGTCAGATCAACGGCCTGCTGGGACTGCTGTACGGGCTGCTGGGGCTGGCGATCGTGATCGCGATCCTCGGAATTGTGAACACGCTCGCGCTGTCGGTCGTGGAGCGGCGCCGCGAGATCGGCATGCTGCGGGCGGTCGGCATGCAGCGCGCGCAGGTGCGCCGGACGATCTACCTCGAGTCGGCGCTGATCGCGGTCTTCGGGGCCGTGCTGGGCCTGACGATCGGACTGGTGTTCGGCTCGCTGTTCACGCGCTCGCTGCGCGGGCAGGGACTCGGCGAACTGTCGGTGCCGTGGAGCCAGGCGGTGTTGTTCCTCGTCCTGGCGGGGGTGGTGGGGGTGCTGGCGGCCCTCTGGCCGGGAGTCCGGGCGGCGCGGACGCGGCCGCTGGAGGCGGTCGCCGAGTAGTCGCGCGCGTCCCAGTTGGCGGTTCGGTTGGCGCGGCATGGCCCGTGGGTCTTACCGTGTAAGCGTGAACCTCGACGAAGGCCCCATCGACCCCTTCCTGGGAGACCCGTCGGACCCGGCCGGTCTGCTCGATGACCCCGAGCCGTCCCAGCCGCTCAGCGAGCAGGAGCGCGAGGACGTCCTGGCCGACCTCGCCGAACTGCGCGACTTCCGCAGCACCCTGGACCCGGTCGGCATCGACGGGATCCTGGTCGACTGCGGTGACTGCGGTGAGCAGCACTACTTCAGCTGGGACCTGATGGCCGCGAACCTGCGCGCGCTGCTCGGCGAGGGACGCACGCACGTGCACGAGCCCGCGTACGAGCCCGACCGCGATGCCTACGTCACCTGGGACTACGCCCGGGGCTACACCGACGCTGTGAGGGCTCTCAGCAAGAGGCGGTAGCGATCGAACCCTGTGATCGCTCCCCTCTCGGCGTGGTCGGATCACGTTTCAAGCTGTCACGCAAATCGGCGCGTTACCTCCTGCCTGCCGGTCCGTTGTATTCGGCAGACGGCCACCGACTTTCCAGCGGACCGGTGGCCCGGTGTCAAATCGGAGGGCACGCAATGGCGGACGTACGGCGACTTCCCGTTCCCCGGCAGGGCGACTGGGACTGGCAGATGCGCGCGGCGTGCCGCGGTACCGACACGGCGCAGTTCTACCACCCGGAGAACGAGCGGGGCCCGTCCAGGCTGCGTCGCGAGACGAAGGCCAAGGCGCTGTGCGCGTCCTGCCCGGTCATCGAGAACTGCCTCGATTGGGCCCTGTCCACCCGCGAGCCGCACGGCGTCTGGGGGGGCACGTCCGCCGAGGAACGCGAGCAGCTGCTCTCCCGCCGCTCCGCGTAACACCTCGACTGGCCCTCTGCAGGGGTGCGGGCCGGCCAAACACAGCGAACAGTTCGGCCCCGTCGCGAACCTTCACTCGCGACGGGGCCGAACTGTTGTCGTTACTACAGGCGACCTCCCCGGCGGGGTGCAACCAGAGTGCCGCTGGCCGTGCGGCAGAGCCGCCACCGCAGCGAGGTGGAGCGCCGCCGACGGGGTCCGAGGAACGCGGACCCCGTCGGAGGCAGACTAGGCCCTAGTGAGAGTGCCCGTGGCCGCCGTGGGAGTGGCCGTGCCCGGCGCCCTCCTCCGGCTCGGCCGGCTTCTCCACGATCGCGCTCTGCGTGGAGAGCACCAGGCCGGCGACCGAAGCCGCGTTGGCCAGAGCAGCCTTGGTGACCTTGACCGGGTCGACGACGCCGGCAGCGAGCAGGTCTTCGTACTGCTCGGTGGCCGCGTTCAGGCCGTGGTTCGGCTCGAGCTCCCGGACCTTGGCGACGACGACGTAGCCCTCGAGGCCTGCGTTGTTCGCGATCCAGCGCAGCGGCTCGACGAGCGCGCTGCGGACGATCGCGACACCGGTCGCCTCGTCGCCGGAGAGGCCGAGGTCCCCGTCGAGGGCGCTGGTCGCCTGGGTGAGGGCGGCACCGCCACCGGCGATGATGCCTTCCTCGATCGCGGCACGGGTGGCCGAGATCGCGTCCTCGATGCGGAACTTGCGCTCCTTGAGCTCGACCTCGGTGGCCGCACCGACCTTGATGACGCCGACGCCACCGGAGAGCTTGGCCAGACGCTCGCCGAGCTTCTCCTTGTCCCAGCTGGAGTCCGTGGCCTCGATCTCGCGGCGGATCTGCGCGATCCGGGCATCGATCTCGTCCTGGCTCGCAGCGCCGTGGGTGATCGTCGTCGTGTCCTTGTCGACGACCACGCGGCCGGCCGTGCCCAGCACGTCCAGCCCAATGTCGGTGAGCTTGAGGCCCACCTCGGGGGAGACGACCTGGCCGCCGGTGATGATCGCGAGGTCCTGCAGGAACGCCTTGCGGCGGTCACCGAACATCGCGGCCTTGACCGCGACGACGCTGAACGTCTTGCGGATCGCGTTGACGACCAGGGTCGACAGCGCCTCGCCGTCGACGTCCTCGGCGACGATGACCAGCGGCTTGCCGGCCTCGATGACCTTCTCCAGGATCGGCAGCAGCTCCGAGATCGCACTGATCTTCTGCGTGGTGAGCAGGATGTACGGGTTCTCGAAGGTGACGTTGCCGGCCTCGGGGTCGGTCACGAAGTACGGGCTGATGTAACCCTTGTCGAACTGCATGCCCTCGGTGAACTCGAGCTCAGTCGTCATCGTCTGGGCCTCTTCGACCGTGATGACGCCGTCCTTGCCGACCTTGCTGAACGCCGAGCCGATGAGCTCGCCGATCGTCGGGTCCTGCGCGGAGATCGTCGCGACGTGCGCGATCGACCTCTCCTCATCGACCGGGATGGCGGCCTTGTCCAGCGCGTTGCTGACGGCCTCGACGGCGAGGTCGATGCCGCGCTTGAGCGAGGTCGGGTTCGCTCCGGCCGCGACGTTCTTCAGGCCGGCGTTGACGAGGGCCTGCGCCAGGACGGTCGCGGTGGTCGTGCCGTCGCCGGCGACGTCGTTCGTCTTGGTCGCGACGTTCTTGGCCAGCGCCGCGCCGAGGTTCTCGTACGGGTCGTCCAGTTCGATGTCCCGGGCGATCGTGACGCCGTCGTTGGTGATGACCGGTGCGCCGAAGCTCTTGGACAGGACCACGTTGCGGCCCTTCGGGCCGAGCGTGACCTTGACGGTGTCGGCGAGCTTGTTGATACCGCGCTCAAGCGCGCGGCGCGCGTCCTCGTCGAAACTGAGGATCTTCGCCATTGATTACTCCTCTGACAGAGCAGACGACTGCGCCCCGGAGCTCGGGAGCGTCCGGGGCGCAGTAGGTCTGACTACTTCTCGATGACGGCCAGGACGTCGCGGGCGGAGAGCACGAGGTACTCCTCGCCTGCGTACTTGACCTCGGTGCCGCCGTACTTGCTGTACAGGACGACGTCGCCGACGGCGACATCGACCGGGATCCGGGTGCCCTTGTCGTCGAAGCGGCCGGGGCCGACGGCGACGACGGTGCCCTCCTGGGGCTTCTCCTTGGCGGTGTCCGGGATGACGATGCCGGAGGCCGTGGTGGTCTCGGCCTCGCTGGCCTGGACGACGATGCGGTCCTCGAGCGGCTTGATGCTGACCTTTGTGGCGGTCACGGTAGTTCCCCTTCAGGTCTGAAGACGTGTCTGTGTGAGGCACTCGGCTGCCGTCGCGGGGGTCAACCGGGACCTCGTATTGGCACTCTAACGCTGTGAGTGCCAACTGTCGAACACCGGGTCAGCCGTTGCCGCTCGAGCCCGCGACCAGGGGGTGGATCTGCAGGCCGCACGAGCCCACCGACAGCGTGAGCATGGTGTCGGCGGTGTCGTCCGGCGGGATCGTGTCGACGTAGTCGGATGTGGTGCAGCCCGACCCGACGGTGGTCCACTCCAGCAGGGCGGACACGGTCTCGCCCGGCTGGACGGTCAGCGCCTTGACCGCGTCCGCGCCGCCGGCCGTCCCGCGCAGCGTCCGCTTCGCCGAGGCGACGGTGTGCGCAGTGCCTACCAGGGCGTCCACGCCGGGGTAGCCCTTCGTCGTGCAGGGCGCGCTGAGGACGTTCGTGTAGGTCAACACGACCGAGCCGTGGCCCGCAGCGCCCTGCTGGTCGCGCGCCTTGACCTCCAAGGCGCCGTTGCCGCAGTGCGTGCTGCCGGAGCCCGGGCCGGACGTCTGCTTGCGCGCGCCTGGCACGAGGTGCGAGCCGTCGAAGGTGAAGCTCTGCGTGAAGGCCTGGTCAGGGCAGCAGCCTGCGGCCGACGCACTCCAGCCGAGCAGGTCGACGTCGAGCCGGCCCGCGCCGAGGCGGACGGACGACACCCACAACCCGTCCGACTGCGGGATCGCCGAGCCGAGCACCTTCTTGTCGAAGGTGTAGACGAACACTGTCTGCGGCCATTCGCTGGCGCTGTGCACGCACTCGAGCACGACGGCCGCATCCGGGATGCCGTCGCTGTTGATGTCCCCGATGGTCTTGCGGACCACGCCGACCTTGCCGTGCCCGTCCGCGGCCGAGCAGTCCATACCGGGGTGCGGGTACGTGGTGAAGTCGGCCTGGTTCACCCAGTCGCCGTCGCCTTGGCCCGCTGGTACCGAGGAGCTGGTGAGGGGCGGGACGGGCGAACTCGTGACGGGCGGGACGGACGTGGTGGACGGCGGGAACACCGGCGCGGACGACGTCGGCGGTGTGCTCGCCGGCGGGGTGCCGTCGCCCGTCCCGGCCGTGGTGGACGTGCAACCGACGAGGACGAGGCCGAGCACGGCCGTTCCGATGATCAACCCGATTCGCTTCATGGCATCAGGGTGGAGCCACGAGGCCCCGCGGTAAATACGGCTAGCCGCAAATGAGTACCGACCACCCAACTCGATTCGCGAGTTTCTGTCCGGCCACCTGGCCTGCCCACAGAAGGGGGCCTCGCCCTGGTGACCCGCCCGTGCGGCCTTCCGGACATTTCCACCCCCGACGGCAAGATCGAGCTGGCTTGCAAGCTCATCGACGAGCTGCTGCCTGCACCTGAGCGCGGCCTTCCAGTGCACGGGAAAGCCCCGTGGGACGACCCATTCCGCGGTCCCGGGGATGCTGACGCATCGACGCTGAAGCGGCTGCAGGGCGACACGCCGGTACTGACCCTGCAGACGCTTCAACGATCACCGGATCGGGTAGCGGGCCCAACTCGTCCCGCCGTCGTCGGTGGTGAACAGTGCGGTGCCGTCGGACGCGAGGGCGGTGCCGTGGGTGGCGCTCTCGAAGCCGAGCCAGCTTGCCTGGGACGGGCCGCCGGTACGGTCGGCGCGCTGCCAGCTCGTCCCGCCGTCGTGGCTGCAGTGGAGGGCGTCGGTCTGGACGCAAACGTGCTGCCTATCTGCCGCTGCCATAAGGAGAATCTCGTTCGGACCGAGCCCGGACGGCGACAGGTTGACGAAGTTCGCCCCCCGGTCGGTGGAGACGACGAGTCCGGAGCGAGCCGTGGAGTCGACCCGCCGCGGGTAGCAGGCGTCGAAGAGCGTGCCGTCCGTCCCGACCGCGATCGCCGAGGTGTCCGCCTCTCCGTCCGGGCCGGGGCTGGGCGGGCATGGCTCGCCCAGGTTCGTCCAGCTCCGCCCGCCGTCCGTGGACCGGGAGAGCACCGCCTTTGCGTTCTCTGCGCCTCCGGCCGGGTTACCCCGCTCGAGGGCGTAGGCGGCGCCGTGCGTGCGCACCAGCACGCTGAACACGTTGTTGCCGACCGGGCTCGCAAGCGGCACCGCCGTGCTCCACTTGTCGCTGCCCGGATCCGCGGTCTGGGCGGCGTAGGTGCATCCGGGCGCCCCGCAGCCGACACGGGTCGTGACGATCCGGATCACGTTGCCATCGAGGGTCTCGAGCGCCGCCACGTCGCCCTTGAGACGGGTCCAGCTCTTCGCACCGTCCGTCGTCAGGTAGAGGGTGTTGGGCCCGAAGAGGTAGCCGATCTTGTCGGTGGCGAACCGGATGTTCGTGACGCAGTTGGGGGAGCAGCCCTTACTCCCCATCGTGTGAGCGTCCGCCGGGGCGGTCGTCGTCTGCCAGGACGTGCCGCCGTCGCTCGTGTGCTTGATGGAGACGCAGAGCCCGTATGTCTGTGAGCAGTCGCGGCTTTCGAGCATCCAGGCGTCCTTGCCGACGAACGTGAGGTCCAGGATCGGCATGGACCCGTCCGTCGGAGCGGCGGCGGTGGGCGGAGCGGACGTCGTCGCGCCTGGCGTCGGGTCGGCGGTAGTCGTGCCACCGAGGGGGGCGGGGGCCCAGGTCGCTCCGGCGTCGTGGGTGAGCCACAGCTTCCGGTATGCGTCGATGAGCCAGCCGTCCTTGGCTGTGACGAAGTGGGGTCGTGGTTGGTTGTCCGGACCGAGACGCGCTCGGTCCAGTGTCGGCACAAGATGCCAGGTGCGCCCGCCATCGCCGGTTCGGAGTACACCGCCGGCGTTCTCGCCGATTGCAACATCCGCCGACGCTGCGGCGAGCAGGGTGAAGTTGCCTTCCGGGATGTTCCCGGTGCGCGTGAAGGTCTTTCCCGTATCGGTCGAGACGGTGACGAAGTCGTCTCCCGGCTTCGCGAAACGGCTGTAGCAGGTGGCGACGATGCTGCCGTCGGGGGCGAAGGCGAGCGCGGTCGGGTCGATGAACGCGCCGGGCGCCGTACCCGGGCACTCGGCCGTACGCGACACCCACAGCTCCCTGCCATCCGGATTCCAGTCGAATGTCGTCGGAGCCGGACCTTCGGAGATCAAATGGGGATAGTGCACCCAGTAGGCCGCGCTCGCCGCGGTTTCCAGCACCGAGTGCCACGAGCCGCCGAGCTGCTGGCCGGTTGGCCGCATCGCCTTGTCACTCAAGGAGAAAACCATCCCGGATTCGTCGACGCCGACGAGGGTGCGGCCGGCGATCGCGTAGTAATTCGGGCGGGATTCCCCCAGCGTGATCTCTGCCCAGTGAGCACCGGCGTCGTGCGTCGCGTACGCGTGCGATTCGTCCCAGAGATAGCCCGTCGTGCCGTCCACGAAGCCGATTCCTGCACCGTGCGCCGTGTCGCTCATGGAATCGCGCAGCGCGATCGGCGCGGGGCCTACCTCGGACCACTCGCTACCCGCCGTCGTGTGCAGGACGACCGGCGGGCGGATGGGACAACGGGCGCCCACCGGGCAGATCCGATCCGCCAGCGCCCAACCGTGGGTGGCGTCGGTGAACCAGACGTTGGAGACCTTCCACCCGATCGCGGCGGGCGCTGGCGCACCGGTGGGAGTGACAGGGGAGCTGAGGCCGGGGGGCTGGGGTTGGGCTCGGTGTTGCGTGTCGCCGGTGACTGCGACGACCGCGGCCACCACCGCGGCGACGGCTCCGGCGGAGACGATCGGCAGGGCCCAGGTGCGCCAACCTCGCGACCGGAACCACCGGGCGCGCACGGGCTGGTTCGCGGACACGATCCGCTCGGCCAGTGCGGCAGCGTCGGGCGCGTCTTCGGCGTGGGCCGCCAGGCTGTCCCGCAGGCGGGTTTCGAGGTTGTTCACGTCCGTGCCTCCTCTCGCAGTGCGGCGAGGCCGCGGCTCAGCAGGCTGCGGACGGTTCCCGGCCGGCAATCCAGCGCCGCTGCGATCTCGTCATCGGGCAGGTCGTGGAAGTAGCGCAGGACGAGCACGGCGCGCTGCCGCTCGGGCAGGTGGGCCAGCAGCTCCCACAGCTCGTCCCGGTCGTCGGCCTGGGCAGTGGCGTCGGCGAGCACCGCACCCTCGGGGAGGAACTCGACGAGCACCTCGCGGCGGGACGGGCTGCGCGAACGGTTCACGAACAGGTTCGCCAGCGTGCGCCGGACGTACGCGATCGGGACGTCCGCCTGCCGGACCCGGTCCCACCGCGGGAACAGGCGCGCGAAGGTCTCCTGGACGAGGTCCTCGGCCGACGCCCCGTCACCGGTGAGCAGGTACGCGACACGCAGCAGGGCGGCGGTGTGGGCGCGCACGAAGGGCGCGAACTCGTCCGCACCGGTCTGCGTCACGACGGCCTCCACCCCTAGTAGACAGCGGCAGCGAGCCGATTTGTTGCCTCAGAGTTGGTGGTAGTGCTCGCCGTCGGACTCGAAGACCGTCCTGCCCCGTCCAGGCTTGGGAATTCCACGGGCCTGCAGCGTGCTCCAGATCGGGCGGTGCCACGTCGTCAGCGGGATGGACGGGACGATCTGCACGTAACGGGGGCGGTACGAGGCCGGCAGCCTGTCGAAGGCGACGTCCAGCTCGGCGGCGGTGACGGAGGTGTCCGGACGCAGGGTAGCGGCTGCTACGAACACCTGCAGCGTGGAGTCGGACGGGTCGGGCACCCCGTACGCGACGACGAGGTCCACCGCCGGGATCTGCCCGAGGCAGAACCGCCCGGCCGATGGCAGCGTGATCGCCTCGCCCGTCCGGACGACCTCGGCCAGCCCGCCCGCCAGCCAGAGATCCCCGTCCTCGTCGCGTACGAACAGGTCCTCGGTGGACGTCCAGGCATCACCGGGCTCGAAGACGCTGCGCAGCACGTCCGGCCCGTTGCCGGCAACCTCGGCGGGATCACGGCGCGCCAGCAGCAGCCCGACCTCGTCCACGCGGGTCTCGACGGCGAGCCCCTGCTCGTCCAGCACGAGGCTGTGCAGCCACTGGTTGTAGCGGGCGACGCGCACCTCGGCCGTGCCGGGGATCGGGCGGCCCATCGAGCCGAGCTTGGTGCCTGTCAGGTTGGCCAGGATCGCCTCGCCGTCGACGGACGCGTAGAACTCCACGACCTGGACGGACGGGAACCGCTGGTTGACCCGCTGCCACAGATTCCGGGGCATGCCCGACCCCAGGAACATCTTGATCGGGTTGTACGGCTCGTTGGGGTTCGGCGGCGCGAGCACGACGTCGCGCAGGGACGTCCACGTATACGAGACGTGCGTGGCGCCGTAGCGCCGCACCTCCTCCCAGAACCTGTCGACGTCGGGTGCCGTCGCCATGGCGAAACGCGCACCGCCGGCGACTGCGCCGCTGACGCTCATCAGCAGCGCCGAACTGTGGTGGATGGGGGTGACGCTGTAGACCGTGTCGCCGGGCTTGAGCGCCGCCGCGGTCGCGGTGCCGAGGGCGGACAGCGCCCATCGGCGGTTGCTGATCTTCATCGCGCGGGTGCCGCTTCCCTCACCGCTGAACAACACGAAGGCGGTGTCTCCGGCCCGTCCCGGATTGGGCGTGTACCAGGCGGGCAGGACGACCCCGGCCGGGTCGATGCGCTCCATGTCCACCACCGGCGGGCCGAACTCGCGGGCGCCGGTGCCGCCGCCGAGGACGCACCAGGTGACCTCCGGCAGGACACCTGCATGGCCGGCGTGCTCCGGGTCCGAGACGACCCAGGTGATCTCGCCGAGGCCGGACTCGATCAGCAGGTCGCCGTCCGGTCGCAGTACCACGGCCGTGGCACCGAGCCGGGACAGTGCCGCCAGCACGGTGAACGCGGACGGGCGGGTCGACATCAGTACGCCCACCCGGTCGCCGTGCCGGATGCCGACGCTGATCAGGCCCTTGACCACGTTGTCGATGCGGTGCTTGACCTCGCTGCGCCGGTGCGCCCGGTCACCGAAGGCGAAACAGAGGTCCTCGGGGTCCCGGTGCACCTGCTCGTCCAGCAGCAGTCCGAGCGAGATGCGGGTGGTCGGCGCGATGCTCTGCAGCCGGGCGAGCCGGCCGAGCTGCCAGGTCGCGTCCCCTGCGGCGCGGACCGAGCGGACCGCGCGTCTGGCCGACTTGACGACCATGCGGGACGCGCCCACGCCCAGATCGACCGTCCTGGCCAGCGCGGCCGCACCCTGGCCGGCGGGACGGGCCGGGCGGGCCTCGACGAGATCGGCGCGCAGGATGTCGGCGGGCAGGTCCGCGCAGTCGCTGCGCCAGTCGAGCCAGGCGGCGACGGCGGGCCAGGTCTGGCTGGTCGCCGTCGAGCCGACGACCAGGCCGAAGTGCCCGGAATGCAGCGTGGTCTCGTAGACCTCTGCGCGCGGGGCGGCCCGGCGGATCGCCCGCACCGAGTCGGGGTGACCGATCGTGTCGGAGTTGCCGACGAAGGTCAGGATCGGGACCTCGATGTCGGCCAGCGTCACGAGCCGGTCGTCGATGACGAACCCGCCCTCGAGCATGCGGTTGTGCTGGACGAACTGCTGGAAGAGTTCGGCGATCGCCGGGCCGCTGTAGGCCGTCCAGCCCTCGCGGTCCAGGAACCTGCGCTGGCGCTCGCGCGGCAGCAGCGCCTCGCGGTCGTGCAACTGGCGCAGGAAGTCGATCCGGCCCTGGACGGTCTTGGCGGGGCTGAGCGCCTTGAAGCCGATCCGGACGGCCCACTTCGGCAGGTTGACGTGTTCGAGCACGCCGCTGGAAAGGACGGTGTTGGCGAGCCGGACCGTGACCTCCGGGGAGATCGGGATCGGCAGCGGGGCCGTCGTGTCGACCGGCGAGCCCATCGTGACGATCGAGTCGAGGTCCTTGTTCCGGCGGTAGGCCGCGGCCTGGTACACGAACATGCCGCCCTGGCTGTAGCCGATCAGCACGACCGGCTTCCCGGTCGCCGCGGCGACCCGGTCGACCGCGTCGCTGACCGCCAGGACGTGGTCGGTGAGCGTGCGGTTCCAGCCGCCGGGCTCATGACCGGGGTCGCCGAAGTCGACCACCCAGGGGTCGGCTCCGGCGCGATGCACGGCCGCGACGCCGGAGGTGTCGGGCGTGACGTCCCAGACCTCGGTCGACATCATCAGCGGCGGGACGAGCAGGACCGGGGTCGCCCCCTGCGGCGTCTGCTGGGGGAAGTAGTGCCGCAACCGGTAGGTCAGGTGCTCGGCGGTGACGACGTACGGGCTGGACTGCTCGTCCGTCTCCAGGCCCCCGAACCGGATGTACTCGGCGGCGTTGCGTGCCGTGGCCAAGATCCGGCGCGAGAGCGGGAAGTTGTACGCCACGCGTGCAGGGTAGTGCGGATGGGTTACACCAGCACCTCTGTGATGGGCAGGGCGGAGTCGGCGGGGATGTCGAGCTGCGACGGCGGGGCGCCGTCCATGACGAGCTGGGCGCCGAGGGCGGCGACCATGGCGCCGTTGTCGGTGCAGAGCTTCGGGGACGGGACGCGCAGCCGGATGCCCGCGGCGTCGCAACGTTCCTGGGCCAATGCTCGTAGCCGGGAGTTGGCGGCCACTCCCCCGCCGATGACCAGGTGGGCGACGCCGTTCCCCTTCGCGGCACGGACGGCCTTGGCGGTGAGCACGTCCACTACCGCCTCCTGGAAACTCGCGGCGACGTCGTTGACGTTGACGCTGTTGCCCTCGCGCTGCTGACCTTCGACCCAGCGGGCCACGGCGGTCTTGAGCCCGGAGAACGAGAACCGGAAGGTCTCGTCCTGCATACCTCGTGGAAAACGGATCGCATTCGGGTCGCCTTCACGCGCGGCGCGATCGATGTAAGGGCCGCCGGGGAAGGGGAGGCCGAGCAGGCGGGCCACCTTGTCGAAGGCCTCGCCGGCCGCGTCGTCGACGGTGGCGCCGAGCTCGGTGAGTTCCTGGCTGCCGACCTTGGGGGTCAGCAGGATCGAGGAGTGGCCGCCGGAGACCAGCATCGCGATCGTCGGCTCGTCGAGCGGGCCGTGCTCGAGCAGGTCGACGGCGACGTGAGCGGACATGTGGCTGACGCCGTAGAGCGGCTTGCCGAGGGCCAGTGCGTACGCCTTCGCGGCGGCCACACCGACGAGCAGCGCGCCGGCGAGGCCGGGTCCGGCGGTGACGGCGACCGCGTCCACGTCGTTCGCGCTGATGCCGGCGGTGTCGAGGGCCCGGCGGATGGTCGGGACCATCGCCTCCAGATGCGCCCGGCTGGCGACCTCGGGAACGACGCCACCGAACCGGGCGTGCTCCTCGACGCTGGAGGCGACCGCGTCGGCCAGCAGGGTGTGGCCGCGGACGATCCCGATGCCGGTCTCGTCGCAGCTCGTCTCGATGCCAAGCACGAGTGGTGCGGTCATCACCCGCTCCCCCGCGAGTGGTCACTTGCGCCGCCGGGTGATCGCGGATCACCGCCCACTGACCGATCCAGGTGACCACTCGCGGCGAGGGCCTTCCTCATCGTCAGGGCGTCGACGCGACCGAAGTCGTAGTAGCCGCGACGAACGCCGAGCCGTTCGAAGCCCTCGCGTTCGTACAGCAGCCGCGCGGGGCGGTTGTCGACGCGCACCTCGAGCAGCATCTCGGTCGCTCCGCGCCGCACCGCCTCGCCCACCAGGTGGCGGACCAACTGCGTCCCGATGCCCTGGCGCTGCGCGCCCGGGACGGTGCCGACCGTGAGGATCTGCGCGGTCTCGTAGAGGACGTGCAGGCCGGCCCAGCCGAGCAGCACGCCGTCGCTGTCGATGGCCGCGACGTAGTAGCGGGTCCTGGTGTCGGCCAGTTCGTCGCGGTAGCCGCTGCGCGTCCAGGCCTCGGAGCCGAACATCGCCTTCTCGTGCGGCATCACCGCGTCGAGGTGTTCGACGGTCATCGGGACGATGGCGACGGTCATCATGCGGACACCGGCTTCGCCGCGCCCGGAGGCACGGCGTCGGGGTGGCGCAGGTACAGCGGGACGAGCACCTCGGACGGCGCAGCCGACCGGATCCGGTCCGCGGCGACCCGCACGAGTTCGAGGCCGGACGGGTGGTCACGCCCGTCCAGCGGTACGCCGAGACCGTGCTGCCGCGCGCCCGCGCCAGCCGTTTCCCCTTGCAGGACAAGGGAGTCCGGACGGTCGACGTACGGCCCGTCCGTCCGTACGCCGTCCTCGTACCGGGCCCAGTACACCTCGCGGCGCCGCGCGTCGGTCGCGACGACGCCGGTGAGTTCCGGGGAGCCGATCGCATCCAGCGAGCAGACGCCGTAGGTCGGGACGCCGAGCGTCTCGCCCATGACGGCAGCGGTCACCAGACCGACGCGCAGACCGGTGTACGGGCCCGGTCCGGTGCCGGCGACCACCGCCGCCAGGTCGGCCGGGGTCCGTCCCGCCTCGGCGAGGCAGGCGGCGATCTCCGGGGCGAGCAGCTCGCCGTGGCCACGCGCGTTGAGCACCACCCGCTGCACGACCGGCAGCACGTCCGTCCCGGTGACCTCGACGAGCGCGGCGGTCACCGCGGCGGAGGAGGTGTCAACGGCGAGGACGAGCACGACTCACAAGCGTAGTGATCCGATCCCCGGCCGCCTCATCCGCAGCGCAGGGACCGGTCGTTGGCGCGGGCGACCAGTGCGTCCGGAGGCGCATCGGTGGACTTGGTGGTGACGTCCCAGTCCTCCCGCCACGCACTGCCGTCCGGCTCGAAGGCGTACTTCCAGCGGCCGTCGATGCTCAGCGCGGTGCCGTTCTGCACCAGGTCGAACTGGACCGGGCCTTTGTCGTTGTCGGTCGCACGCGGCTGCTCGCACCAGGTGCCGACCAGCCGGCCGTCCTGGACCGTGCCGACGAGGACGCCGTCGTCGTGGTCGTAGGCGCCCACGATCGTGCCGTCGCCGCCATCGACCATCACCAGGTCTCCCCAGTCGCCGGTCCAGTACCCGACCAGTTCGCCGGAGGTCGCCAGGTGCGCCGGCGGGGGCGCGGGCGAGGTGGTGCTCGTGCTCGTCCCGGTGGTGTCGAACTGGGCGGAGACCGAGAGGGCGCCGGAGTTGTCGTCGTACCAGCCGGGCGTGCCCTGGAAGGAGTATCCGTCGGCGAAGCCGAGGTACAGCGTGGTCGCGCCGGACGGAACGACCACGTGCTGCAGGTCGCCGGCGGTGGTGTGACCGTCGCCGATGTAGAACGGCTGCCCGAGGCCGGGCGCCTGGCTGGCGAGATCGGCGTCCGCCATCAGGTCGACCACGTCCGTCTGGGCCGGTGCTTCGCTGCCGGCGAAGACGCCGACGAGGAACAGGTTCTGGCCGGACTGCGTGACGCCGCTGATGCCGTTGAGCGCGGTCAGGTCGGTGCCCGCGCTCGCGTCGACCAGGTTGTCACCGTCCGGACCGTGCGGCGTCCAGCCCTCGCCGGCCGCGATCTCCCCGTTGACGGACGGGAAGTTGACGTTCGTGGCGCCGGTGGGGACGGTGATGGCGAAGGGCGCGGTGCCCGGCTCCGTCGGCACCTGCGGGCCGTATGCCAGATAGATGTCGGAGGTCGCCTCGACGTTGCCGCTGATCGCGCCGCCCGAGTCCGGGACGACCGGGGGCAGCGCGCCGGGAGTCGTGCCGGATGAACTCGGCGCGGGTGTCTCGGACGGGGTCGTGGACGGGGGCGCGGTCTGCGGCGCGATCGTCGCGTCGACGGATCCGGCAGCGGCGCGGACGACGTCCACGGCGTTGAAGTCGCTGCCCAGCTGCAGGTGGTTCTTGTCGACGACGGTGAGCGTGCCCTCGCCCTTGTCGACCGTGCCGCCCTCGTCGGCGTCGCCGGTGTAGATCGTGATGGTCGAGGTCGCGCCGGTGAGATCGCCCTCGAAGGACACGTGCCCAGTCGGGACGCAGGTGTTGCCGACGATCTTGGTGGCGACGAGGTGCTTGCCCCGCTGCACGATGTCGAGGACCTGGTGGACGGGGCTGTCGCCACACTCCTGCTCGAAGCTCCACCGGCCGGCCAGCTGCGGCGTGCTCGGGCCGTCGTCCCCGCCGGTCGCGACGACCATGCCGACGGTGGCCGCTGCCACGACGCCGACGCCTCCGACGAGGTAGCCGACCTTCTTGCTGTGCCAGGCGGCCTTGCCGGCGACCTTGCCCGCCGAATGTCCGGCCGCGTGCCCGGTCTCGGCGACCGCTGTCGCGCCGCCGTCGGTCGGGGGCGGCGTGGTGAGGGCGTGCTGGGCCGCGGTCAAGGCGTCGCCGCCGGACTGCGCGGTACCTGCGCTGCTGGCGGCGTGAGCTCCGGCAGCGAGAGCGTCGGCGCCCGTACCCGCGGCTTGGGCTGCGCCGACAGCATTGCCGGCTGCGCCGAGCGCCTGCCCGCCTGCAGCCGCCGTACCGGCTGCGCCCGTCCCGGCGACCTGCGCGCCGGCGGCGAGTGCCTGTGCTCCTGCTGCGCCGACGGATCCGGCGGCGCCCGCTCCCGCGGCGCCCGCTCCGGCGGCTATGCCGGTCCCCGCGATCACCGAGCCGCCGGCGAAGGCGGCGCCGATCGCGACGACCGCGGCGGTCGTGCCGAGGGCTGCGGCACCGAGTCCGGCGGTCGACCACCAGGACGAGCCATAGGCCTCCTGCGCCGCAGGCTCGAGTGCGTTGAGGAACGCCATCGCGTCCTGATAGCGCGCGGCGGGGTCGGGGTTCATGGCCCGTTCGAGCACGGCGCGGACCGGTGGGGCAATGCCGTCGGTCGATGGGGCCGGGTCGAGGTGTCCCTGCACGACGGAGGCGAAGACCGCGGCCGCGGCGAAGACGTCCGCGGCCGGGGTGATCGGTGCCCCGGCGAGCACCTCGGGTGCTGCGAAGGCGCCGGTGCTCGCCCGCGCGCGTTCGCCCTTCTGCGCAACGGATCCGAAGTCGATCAGGCGAGCCGTCCCGTTCGCGTCCACCAGGATGTTGGAGACCGAGACGTCGCCGTGGACGAACCCGCGGGCATGGCCGGCGGCCAGTCCGAGCAGCCCGCCGCGCAGGATCGAGAGCGCGAGCGGGGCGGGCATGGGGCCGTTCGCACGGAGCACCGCGGCCACCGTCGCGCCCTCGACCCACTCCTCGACGAGGAACAACTGCCCGTCCTGCTCCTCGACGCCGTAGACGGCGACGACGTGTTCGCTGGCGATCGAGGCGATGGCGGCGGCCTCACGCATGAGGTCGTCCCGGTCGGCGGCACCGACCTGCTTCAGCGCGACGAACCGGTCCAGTCCGACGTCCCGCGCCTTCCAGACCGCTCCGCTGCGCGTCGTGGCAACCCGACCAAGCACCTCGTACTGTGCCATTTCACCCGTCCCTCCGAGGCCGCCTGCCAGAGCGGCCTTGCGTTGTATAGCGCAGGAGACGCGCGGATGGCGTGTGAGTACTCATATTCTTGGGTTCATGGCGATCTCCGACACCGAGGCAGCACGGTCGCCGCTGCCGCGGGGGTACGAGTTCGTGCGCGTCCTCGGCAGCGGTGGCTTCGGCTGGGTCGCGCTCGCGCGGCAGTCCGCGGTGGGCCGGTACGTCGCGATCAAGACGCTCTATGCGGGACGGGCTGACCAAACTGAGCGACGCCGTCTGGAGCGCGAGGGGCAGGCGCTCGCGCGGCTGCGCGACCCGCGGATCGTGTCGGTGTATGCGCTGGAGACGGTCGGCGAGGATCTCGCGCTCATCCTGGAGTTCGTCGACGGTGCCGACCTGCGCGACGTGCTGGACAAGCATCCCCTTTCCGGATCGGCACTTCTGCGCGTCCTGACCGAGGTCGCCGGTGCGCTGGATGCGGCGAACGCCGCGGGCGTCGTGCACCGCGACGTGAAGCCGGCCAACGTCCTGGTCGGGCGGGACGGGCCAGCGAAGCTCACCGACTTCGGGATCGCGCGGATCAGCGCGGCGGCCTCGGCATTCCGTACCGCCGGTGCGTCGATCATCGGCACGCCGCGCTACATGGCGCCGGAGCTGATCCTGGATCCGACGCAGGAATCCCCCGCCGCCGACGCCTACAGCTTCGCCGCGATGGTGTACGAGGTACTGGCCGGACGGACGCCGTTCATGGAGACCGAGGCGATGCAGTTGCTCTATGCGCACACGTCGACGCCACCGCCGTCGCCGCGGCTCTTCGTCCCGCACCTCTCGCCTTCCGCCGAGGCGGTGCTGCTGGCGGGACTGGCCAAGGAGCCGTCTGCCCGTCCGACACCCGGGCAGTTGATGTCCGTGCTGGCGAGCTATCCGAGCGATTGGGCGCACCTAGTGGGGGCGCCGTCGCTGACGCGGCCCGCGGCTGCCGCTGCGGCTGCGTGGCCTGCCGCCGCACCGGTCGCGCCGACTGCAGGGGAAGACGCTCCGAGCATCCGCTTCGACACCGCGATCAACGACTACATCCAGCCGCCGATCTATGTAGCCCCACCCGCCGCGGCCGCGCCGCGCAAGAAAGGCCTCTTCCGCCGCTAACTCCCGTCGGTCATCCGCGCGAACCACTCAGCCGTTATCGACACAGCCTCGTCGTCGCCACCGGGTCCAGTACGCAAAGCAGTGCCCGCCCCAGTGGAGCCACTCCACGCCGGGACACATCGCCTGGAACACGTCTGACGTCCCGAGCAACGACAACTGGTCGCCGACGCGACAGACGCCCGATGCGACCGGCCCAGCAAGGACAACGCCCGGCTGCCCGCGAAGCTTGAACCGCAGGGCGAAATCACGCACATGCGCGCTTACTCCGATCGCCGAGCCGATTTTGTGATGTCTCAGGACTTCGGTGACAGTTCCGCCTCAGGACTTCGGTGACAGTTCGTGTCTCAGGACATCGGTGACGGTTTACTTCGCGAGCGTGCTCCGCGGGGTT
>Ga0068859_100001036_pt1 | contig 28486 bp, 29 predicted proteins | sample KBSSwiS22_FD_66585 | JGI IMG/M metagenome (GOLD analysis project Ga0068859, IMG submission 66585) | Switchgrass rhizosphere microbial communities from Kellogg Biological Station, Michigan, USA - KBS Switchgrass S2-2 | ecosystem: Host-associated > Plants > Roots > Rhizosphere > Soil ...
CATTTCCGCACCGGGGGGCTGATCGCCGCGTCTCCGTTTTCATATGCAGTAGACGGCGAGCAGTATGTCGCAATCGCAGCGGGTAACGTCATCTACAGCTTCGCGCTGCCCCGTTGATCGCGCTCGCCAAGAGCGCCCTCGATAGTTCGCGTCGATCCATAACTTTCTCTCTAATTAACGTAGATGTAAATCATGCGTTCATGGGCCGCCTGTGCAGCCTTTTCAATTTGCCGAAGAGATCAGTGCAGAGCCGGAGACTGCGGCCGCTCCAGGTGCCCTCAATGCGGAGGCGTACCGATCCAGTATGTTCTTCGTCATACCCTGGAGCACAGGACTTGCGGTACAGCTGGCGCCAAGTACACAAAGATAGTTGTTCCAATTCACCGTCCCCGCTGCAAATACCCATGCCGCACTGTTTGCCTGGTAGATCACGGAATTCTGGACCAGAGAAGTTGTTGGGTTCAGTCCTGCCGAAACATCCGGATCTACGCTCGAGCTGAGGATCGGGGAGCTCGACAGCAGGACGAAGCTTCGGTTCGACGGTGGTGGGAAAGGTGAGACCGGGTCACTCGCGGCATAGAAATGATCCGTTTCGTAACCCACATTCACAATGGGTATATACGCGTGCGTTCCCAGGTCGATGCCGTCGTATACCCAGTGATTGGTGTTCACCGGCACGTAGTCCTGATCACCATCACCAACGGTCGAACTCGGCTTCGTGATCAACCTGCCATACTGAACACCGACAATTGTTTGCTCAGGCCGAGAGGGGGACAGGTTTCGCCATTCCACAGTCTTCAAGGAGGGATCAGGATTGGGATCGGTGCTCGCGTCCCTGTAGCAGACGATTACGCGATTGGCGTTCTCGAAACGAATCTGCCACACCATGTCGTTGCCACCAAAAAATCCCAGATTCACACCCAGATTCCGGGACGCCTCAATTCTCGAGCGCATCGCTGCCGACCAATACTCGTCGTGCCCGACGGAAAGTACTCCTTTGTAGCGGAGCAGGTTCGGACCGGTTGCTATATCGACGCTCGTCGCATACGCCAGGTCATATCCGGTCTTTTCAGCCCATTGAACGAAATCCAGCTCGTGCAGTCCGATCAGATTACCGGCACCATCCCCGCTGTACGGCCGGTCGAACGAAACCTTGACGACGGCAGGAGCACCGCTGCCGCTGGGGTCACCAGCGTCACCGCGTGTCAGATACAAGCTGGTGTTTACCGGGTAGGTGTTGTAGGCCTCATAAGTGGTGACGGGTTGCTCGTAAAGAAGATCGGCCGTTCGGTCGTCGTCGCGAACCACAAATGTCATATAATTCTCGTAGTTGTTGGCATTCACGAGCCGAGCCAGGAAGACGCCACTCGTCCACGTGGTAGGAACGTTGAGCGTGTAGCTAGCTGACCATGCACATTGCGTCAGACCCGTTCCTCCCGGCGTCATCGTAAACGCATCTGTCGTGCATGTCGGCTGTGGGGTTGACGCAGTTAATGCGATCGTTTGCATCAGGCGTCCTCCTGTGCCTCCGTACCAGCCCATTCGATAGACATAGATGGTATATGCCTGGGGCGTGGGGTTCACCGTTACGTAGAAGGTAATGGTGCTGCCCTTGTTGACGCTTGTGGCCGAGGCATAGCCCTTGATCTGGCTATTCGAATCGTCTGCGACGCGGTGACCGGCGGCCGTTGCAAGTTGCCACGAGCTGTCACCGGTCTGCAGATTCTCCTGCTGAATCGGATTCAAACAGAACGCGGGAGTCGCCCAGGCCACCAAACACGCGCAGAGCAGGGAATGCCTAGTAAGTTTTGTACCCATAATCGGCTCCCCGGTCAGTTGAGCCCGACGGCAGAAACCAGTGGACGGCCAGTATAAGAATCGCAAGTCCCTGTAACGTATAGACGGATGGGGAGACCGGTTGTAATGGCTGACATGACGATCGCCAGCGAGGTGTTGACCACCGACACATTAGTCGCATCCCGTAATACGTAAAGGTCGGCGATGCTGCACCCGCCGGAGTTGTTAATTGGCTGGCTCGTAATGATTTCGAGCACCGGGCCATTAGCATCAGTCGAAATTACAGTTGTGGCAGTAAGGCCGGTGTACCAGCCCGCCGCCCAGCAGGTTTGGGTTACACCGATGGCAAGGAGCATGGAAATCGCAATTTGGCGGACACACATTTTCATGGTTTACCTCATGGGTTGGATGGATGACTTTGAGTTACACCGGCTCCGTGGTGTTCGCGGAACTGGCGCCAGTAGAAAGTCGCGGCTGCGAGCCGTTTCGAGCCTCCCTTATGGGTCGCACACAACAGATGCCAGACGACTTCCCTCTCGTTAGCCGCGCAATTCTTGTCGTTGATGTGTGTTTCTGCGCCGGGTCCTGGATTTATCTCAGCGAACGTGTGCTCAACAGCAAAAAAAAATCCACAGCCTGTAGCACAGGACGGCACGCCTTTTGCAACGGTGCGACATGTTCAGCCGTACGCAAGGTCGGTGCTCTGTCCGACCTCGATAATATATCCGTCAGGATCGCGGATGTAGCAGCGCGTCTCGCCGTACTTGGGGATCGGCTCCGTGATGAATTCCGCTCCTCGAGCTTTCCATAATTCATAGCACGCTTGAATATCCGCAACGCGGAAATTCATAAAGCTGTTGATGTGATTCGGGTCGGGGACGCTGAGTGTTACCGTCGGCTTATCCGGGGTCGGCCCGCCTCCAACGTTCAGAATCATCCAGATATTCGCAAGCTGCAGGTACCCGGGCGCGTTGCCGTCACCCATGCTCAGAATGCGAGCGCCGAAGACCTTTTCGTAGTAGCGAGCCGATCGCTCGATGTCGGTGACGGTCAGAAAATGCGCGATGCTGAACCCCTCCCGCGGGGGCATCTCATAACTTCTCTGCTCGATTTGTACGCTGCTCATTGATGACTCCAATGCGGATAACAGTGCTCATCCGCTGTCCATTTGGTACGCCTATCGATGCCAGAGCGAGTGGGTGTGCAATCCAAGACTGGCAGAGGCACGACGGCGAATCAATTGTACGAACGTATCGACCACTTCTTGGAGGAGCAGAACCGACATTCCGCCGTCACGTGCCTATGCTTTCCCAACCGGGGTTCGTTCTCGATGTGATCCGGGACGCCGTCGAGGTCGTACAAGGCTAACTATTGCACTTGCGCCAGAGTGAGGGCGTCATCCGCTCCACTCTGCTGAAGGCTCTGGCAAACGCCGATTGGTCGCAGAAGCCGCAGAGCTGAGCGATCTCCGCGAAGGGCTTGCTAGTGTTGGCCAACAGAGCCTTGGCTTTTTCGACGCGCAGACGGATCAGGTATTGATGAGCGGATATTCCGAAGCTCCTGCGGAAGCCTCGCGCGAAATGACTCACCGACAGAGAACACGCTGAGGCTAGCTCGCCGACGGTAATATTGCCTTCCAATCGTGAACGCAACATCTCCTCTGCGCGAAGCCTCTGCCACGTCTGCAGTCCACGCGTGGCGAACGTTGCGGCCTTTGGAGACCTGCAATATCGTTGCAGGAGGTGTGCGCTCAATAACACTGAAATCTGCTCGAGCCGCAGCTTGTCGAGACGCTCCCCAAGCTTCGCCGGTGAGAGTATCGAGCGGGTGAGCTGCGCCAGAAGGATGTCTTCAACGAAAAAGACCCCACGAAGATCGTACGCCGTAGAAAACTCGTTTTCGAACGCCACTCTCTTCAAGAGAGAGCCGGCAAGAAAGTAGCAAAGGTAGTCGAAGGGTCCGTGAGTCCACATCTCCATGGATCGACGCAGATCCAGCGCCGTAGCGGCAAACGCCGTACCTCGAGTCACTCCAACTTCCCGCCCGTTATACCGTCCGCGCCATTGGCCAATCGCCGTCGGCTTGAGTGCGACCCATACCAGGAATGCATCATCCAGCGGGAAAACAGTGCCTTGCGCGACATGACCCGCTCCGGAGCTCAGTCGGGTCACGGCAAAATCCGACTCGACATGCGAGCCCTCCAACTGGCATTCGCACTGTTGCGCATTGAAGGCCTTTGCCAAGGTAGAGCCGAACATCGCGAAATAGCACCCCGTAAACAAGGCGTTGGCGCCGATAAGTAGAGAGACGAGTGGGCCGGCGCGCACCTCCAAGTCAAGGGCTAATTTTTCTACCGACGGATGACAGTCCTAGAATCAGGGATCCGGCACCCCCCGGGGAACGGCCACCCCGTTCCCCGACTGCGAGCATGGCTGTAAAACACAAACGAGATTGCATTGCTCAAGACGAGCAGTGCCCGCCAGCTCAACCTACGCCACCTGCTCGTTTCCTGTTTTGGCTTATGCCTCGCAAACCATGAAGGGATGAACGATGAAAGAGCCAATCGCGAAAGAACCAACACCCCGGATGAGTAAAGGTACGTCTCGTCGCCAACTGCTTGTTGCTGGCGCCGGTATTGCGGCAGCCAGCGTCCTTCCATCGATAGGAGCAACGAAAGTGAACACACAGAGCAAGCCAAGTATCGTGTTCTGTCATGGCCTCTGGGCCGACGGCTCGTGCTTCAGCAAATTGATCCCGGCGCTGCGAGCCGAGGGTTACAATGTGATTGCTGCGCAGTACGGCCTCGACTCGCTGAAAAGCGACGTAGACGCGGCCATCCGCACGTTCGCGCGCGTTAGCGGTCCGATCGTTCTTGTTGGCCATTCCTACGGTGGGTCGGTCATCACCTACGCTGGACAGGACCCTCGCGTTGCCGCGCTCGTCTACATCGCGGCTTTGAATCCTGATACGGACGAAACGTCGCAGAGTCAACTGGACAAATTCCCGAAGACGGATGTCTTCCAGTACATCGAAGTCGGGGATGGCCGCGTCTGGCTGAAGCGCGCCGGAGTCGCGGCCTTCGCGGGCGACCTGTCTGCCGAAGAGCAGGAGATCGTCTATGCGACCCACTTCGCTCCTGCGGCGGATCTGCTGACTCAGAAGCTCGAAGGTGCCGCATGGCGCTCGAAGCCGAGCTGGTACATCGTTGCCAGCGAAGATCGTACTGTCCATCCTGAGTTTCAACGCTTCGCCGCGAAACGAATGGGCGCAACGACTGTGGAACTCAAGAGCAGCCACGTTGCGATGCTCTCGCACCCGCGTGAAGTGCTCGACGTGATTCGCAAGGCGGCCGTCGCGGTCGCGACGAAGCGTGCGTAAGCAGCATTCTCGACGAGTTCATCAGCAAGACCGGCAGTCATCTGACGATGTGGGACGATCAGAAGAGTTACTTCGAGGCTTTGCTGCGATTCGTGTCCGCGTTACCATCCCCCCGGCCTTGGTGCGGCTCATGTTGCGCGAAAGAAGGAAGCTCCCAATGAAGCAAACCTGTATCCATGGCAGCCGTGCTCTGATTCTCATCGGGCTCGCCGTGCTTGCGCTACCTGCCCACGCGGACAAAGCTCACCACGCGATCGATAGAGTCATGCGGAGTTCTCGGCGGCCGCGGCGGCGGGGAATGCAGCAGGAATGGCCGCGCTCTACGCTACGGATGGTCAGCTCATGCCACCGGGAAGTGAACCCCTGCGGGGAACCGAAGCGATCCGGAAGTTCTGGGAGGGCGCACTCGCTTCAGGAGTCGGCGCAGTCCAGCTCGAAACTCTCGAGGTATTCGAACAAGGGGCCATTGCCACGGAGGTCGGCACATACGAATTGAAGGACAAAGGCGGCAAGGCTCTCGACCACGGGAAGTACATCGTGGTGTGGCGACAAGAGGGTGGGAAGTGGAAACTGCTTCGTGACATGTTCTCGACGAACGTGCCGCCTGCACCTACAGCCTATACGATCAAAAAGGGGTGGGGTCCCATACGATCAGCGAGCTTGCCATAACGCTCGAATGTGAACGCCGGAGCCCTCACGTTTCACTGACCACGCGACCTGCGACGCGAAGTCATTGAGCCTCGAAGCCGTGCGTGGTTTAGACCTGCACAGATAGTCACTTGCAACCTCGCTACAGATCAATCGCCGAGGGGCTCCGACAGGCGCTGAAAAGCGGAGCTTTGCGTCCGGGCGATCGAGTGATTTCGGCGCGCCTGCTGGCGAAAAGAGAAGCTGTAAGCCTGCCCACGGCGCTGGAGGCGCTGCGAACCCTCGAGGCCGACGGCCTTATCCTGGCGCGACCCCGGTCAGGCTATTTCGTATGTGGCCCACGGGCAAAAGAGCCGGTGCCTTCCAGACCACCGCGATCACCACAACCGGTCACGATGGCGGCGCTCGCACGTTCGATCTTCAGTGGTTCGGCCACAATCGTGGCACCTTTTGGAGCGGCGTTACCGGACCCGGCCTGGTTGCCGGTTGCCCAGCTTCAACGAGCATTGAATTGCGCCGCTCGCCGACTCGGAGGCGATGTCCAAACCTACAGTTCGCCGCCGGGGCGTGCGGATCTGCGCCGCCAGATTGCTCTCCGAGCCGCAAATTGGGGTGCTCGGTTCGGACCCGATGATCTTGTGATCACCGCCGGTGAGACGCAAGCGATGCGGCTTGCCCTGCAGGTCACCTGCCGCCGCGGCGCCGTTGTGGCGGTCGAGTCACCGACGTATTTCGGAGTCCTCCTGCTGCTGGAGAGCCTCGGCCTCAAAGCCCTGGAAATTCCGACAGACCCGCGCAGCGGTCTCGACGTCCAACTGTTGGCAGCGGCGATTGATCGTCACCGACTCGCCGCAGTCATCGCCTCCCCAACAGTTCAGAATCCCTTGGGGACGAGCGTTCCGGTCCCGGCCAAGAGGGCCTTGGTGCATTTGCTGACTCGCGCCGGGATTCCGTTGATCGAGGACGATGTCTATGGCGATCTGGGCCGCGGCGACCCGCGACCGCCGGCCTGCAAGGCTTTCGATACGACCGGCATTGTTCTGTACTGTACGTCAATCTCGAAGACCTTGGCGCCCGGCTGGCGTATTGGATGGATAGCAGCGGGCCGCTACCATCAACGCGTTCTACAGGCACGCCTGGAGGAAAGTCTGGCGGGGTCACCGCTCATTGAAAGCGCACTGGCTGAGTTTTTCGCTGGCGGGGACTACGATCGCCATCTGCGCAGGTTTCGAGCGAAAGTGCAGGCTGGGGTTCGCGCAGTCGCTTCCCGGGTGGAGGCAAGGTTTCCAGCGGGAACGCGCATCTCCAGACCCACTGCCGGTTATCTGCTCTGGGTCGAGCTGCCGAGCTCTGTGGACGCGCTTCATGTTCATCGACGAGCGCTGGCCGAAGGGATCAGCGTAAGCCCAGGCCACCTGTTCTCGCCGCAATCGAGATTCAGCCACCATTTGCGGCTCAATTGTGCGAATGAACCGACACCTCGACTGCTGCGTGCCATCGATAAGATCGGCGATATCTGCGAGGAGACTGTGGGAACAACTCGGCTTTGATGTCCACCGGTTTCTGTATAGACCCTTTTTCACGCAATCTGTTCATGCAGAATGCCGCGCCACAGTGCCAATGTCGCAGCACTTATGAATCCACTGAATCTCCCAACTTTCGATGATGTGGTTGCGGCCTCTGAGCGAATCAAAGGCCATGCTCATCGGACGCCAGTCATGACCTCCCGCACGGTCAACGAGGAATTCGGCGGTGAAGTCTTCTTCAAGTGCGAGAACTTGCAGCGCATGGGTGCCTTCAAGTTTCGGGGTGCCTTCAACGCCTTGTCCAGGTTCGACGACAAACAGCGCCGCGCCGGCGTAGCGGCCTTTTCATCAGGCAACCATGCACAGGCCATCGCGCTCTCGGCAAGCTTGTTGGACATGCCTGCCACGATCGTCATGCCGCACGATGCCCCGGCCGCCAAGGTGGCCGCGACCAGGGGATACGGAGGAAACATCGTGATCTACGACCGATACAAGGAGGACCGGGAGCAGATTGGTCGCGAGTTAGCACAAAACCACGGCCTGACACTGATTCCACCCTACGACTATCCTGACGTGATCGCCGGGCAGGGAACGGCTGCGAAGGAGCTGTTTGAGGATGTGGGGCCGCTTGACGCGCTCTTCGTGCCCCTCGGCGGTGGCGGCCTGTTGGCAGGCACGGCGCTATCTGCCCGCGCTCTCGCTCCGAACTGCGAAATCTACGGCGTCGAGCCTGAGGCTGGTAACGATGGACAGCAGTCGTTTCGGTCCGGTGCCATTGTCCACATCGATACGCCCAGGACCATTGCCGATGGGGCGCAGTCGCAACAGCTCGGCAACTACACTTTTCCCATCATCCGGCGTGATGTCCATGATGTGCTTACGGCCACCGATGCTCAGCTCGTTGATTGCATGCGCTTCTTCGCTTCGCGCATGAAGTTGGTGGTCGAGCCAACGGGTTGCCTCGGTTTCGCCGCCGCCCGAGCAATCAAATTGCAGTTGCAAGGCAAGCGAGTCGGCGTGCTCGTGAGCGGCGGCAACGTCGATATGGAGTGGTTCGCCGCCAAGTTCGCTGACGAAATGCCAAGAACATGATCCAGGAGGCGATTCACTACGATGCCAAGCTTGATATAGCATGGAGAGCCAAGAATCACCGAAGGAACCGCCAGCGGCGGTCGCACGAAGGCAGTGGTCGAGCACATTCGCTATTTTAAGGTCGCCCTCAAGGGCGTTGATGCGATGTCAGCCACGACTTCTCGCGCATATCCTCGGCATACCCATGATCAGTACGGCATTGGTGTTATCGACAGTGGTGGACATGCTTCCCTTAGCGGTCGAGGGGAGGTCGAAGCCGGTGCAGGTAGCCTGATTTTTGTGAATCCGGGGGAAGTACACGACGGTCGGGCACTCGGGGGGCGTGCGCGCTCATGGCGAATGCTCTACTTTGAACCTGCTGCAATGTTTGCGGCACGAAATGACGTGCTTGAGGGCGCCACAGAGGTTGCTTCCTTTGCGGCGCCGGTCTTTGCGGATGAGCGACTACGCCGTGCATTCGATACGGCCTTTGCCAGCGTGATGAGACACGACGAGAGCGGCCATGAAATGATCGCTGAGACTGCCGTATTGCGAATGGTTGCGCAGCTCGCGGTCAATCTCTCATCCAAGAGCCGCAAGAGCAGCCGCGCCACAGCATCGATTCGCAACGCCCGGGACCGAATCGACGCCGATCCTGCGGCGTCTCTGACATTAACGAATCTCGCGGCGGAAGCCGGCTCGAGCCGCTACCAGCTGTTGCGGGCCTTTGCACGAGAACTGGGACTGACGCCCCACGCGTACATTGTTCAGCAGCGCCTCGCGCTGGCGCGCCGATTGATTCGTGCCGGGTCAACGCTCGCAGACGTTGCGTCCGCAACGGGCTTTTCCGATCAAAGTCATCTCACCCGGATGTTTGCGCGACAGTTCGGAGTCACTCCTGCCCGATACCGATTGTCCGCAGGTTAGTCGCTGCAATTTTATTCAAGATCGCCGGCATTGCCGCGTAGGATGCTGGGTACCTCCAAGTGCGAGGTCGCCACCATGTACACGGTCCGCCCGTGCCGCAAAGACGAACGGTCAGTAATTTCTGAGATTATCAACGCTGCGGCCGAAGTGTACCGCGGGGTCATTCCGGCGGATCGATGGCACGACCCCTATATGAGCCTGCCGGAGCTGGATTCAGAGATTTCCGCGGGGGTCGCCTTTTGGGCCTATGACTACGAGGGTGAAGTGATCGGGGTGATGGGTATTCAGCCAGTGCGCGATGTTGATCTCATCCGCCATGCCTATGTTCGTCCGGGCAATCAGCGTCGCGGCATAGGCGCCACGCTCATTAACCATATTCGATCAATGAGTTCCAGACAAATGCTCGTGGGTACTTGGGCGGCGGCAACGTGGGCCATCGCCTTCTACCAACGACACGGATTTGAGCTGGTTTCCACAGACCAAAAGATCGCACTGCTCAAATCCTATTGGACGATACCCGAGCGTCAGATCGAGACGTCCGTAGTCTTGGCAAATCCAGCGCTAGCGTCGTAGACGTCCCTAGTTCGCCTGGTCATTGCGCGGCGTGAGGCGAGGTGTGTAAACCACCTGCCATGTTCCACGCCGCGCCTGCACGAGTACGAAGGGTTTTCGCGCTTCGCGGTCAACGGAACGTCCAATGGGTCCCAGCAAGCCCTCCATGCTGACCGAGTGCGCGAGCGCATCGCGCAGTTTGCGCCTGTCGACGGCGAGTGTGTCGTGTGTTCCAACTACGCCGCTTTCCCCGATGAGCCGGGCGAGGGTCAACATGATTTCCCAGCCGGCCATGCTATGCAGATCCGCAATCCCGCCAGCGCGCTCCACAGCCTTGGCCGCCTTTCGAGCAGCCGCGTTTTGCGTCGCGAAACTCGTAGGAATGAGCAACCCCTCGGCTTCTCGGCTGCACTCGTGCAGAGTTTCGTTGGTCGAGGCGCTGGTCAGCCCCACTAGCAACTGAGGCCGCACATGTTGCGAACTCAGTTCGCGCAAGACGCCGCAGGTCGTCGTGGCATGCCCCGAAATTACAATCACCTGCGCTCCTGCCGCCTTCATCGAAGCCACCGGCGAGGTGAACGTCCTGTCAGTCAGCGACCAGCTTGTCTGGCCGACCAGGGTCATTCCTGCCGCAACCGCCTGTGGGGCAATGATGTTTTGCCAGGTCGAGTGTGAATGGGCAAAGTCGTGTTCCTCGCCACCGTAGACTGTGCGTAGGTCGGGGTAATGCTCGCGGACCCACGCCCAAAGCACCGTGTACATGTCAGTCTCGTTCGGAGAGTTGCGGAATGCCCATTGTGAAATCCGGGTGAGGTTGGCTTTCATGGCGGAGTCCGTGAACACGGGCATCTGGATCCCGGTATCCGAGCCGTCGTCCACCGTGTGCTGAAGAGTTTGATACAAAGCTTCCGCGACGGCCGAGCAGCTCGGGCCTACGGCGACGAGCGCATCGGAATTCGCGGCCTGCCGCACTACAGAAATTCCCTGCGCCGCATCGCAATGGTCGTCCATGTAGGATACGTCGAAGACACCGGTGACTCCGCCGGCCAACTGCACACCGCCTTGCCGGTTGATGGTGTCCGCCGCCGCGAGCAGGGCTGCACGGCTGTTGATTCCGAACGAATGGGCTGGGCCGCTGAGAGCACCGAATCCGGCAATCTTGATCAGGCGCCGCGGGACGCTGTCCACCCCGTACTGTACGCTATTACGCCCGGCGCCCGGCGCGAGCTGCGTAGGCGGTCCAAGCAGGCTCAGGCTCGCCATCGTCAGCGCGACCCCAACGATCCCTCTTCTACGCACTCAATTCCGCTCACGTAAAAAGTCGGCGAGCGTCCGGTAGAGCTCGTTGCGCTCGGCCTCGAATTGAATGGTGTGACTTCCGTGGCCAAGGACGATCAGGCGGCGAGTGCGGGCCTGCCGCAAGGCGTGCAACAGCCATTCGGCGCCAGGATACGTGGCAATGGCATCCCATTCCCCCATCACCAGCAGTGTTGGTGCGATGATCTGGCCGGGATCGTAGGGGAAGTGGCCGCTAGCGACTGCAGCCAGGTCTGCCTGGCGGCCGTTAGGAGTTTTTACGCTCGCCGGAGTCCGCGCGCGGCTCGTTGGGTCGCTGCGCAGATAGGTGTCCGCCCACGCCTGATACGCGCTTGGATCAAGCACGGGCGCGGTGCCGCCAACGACATCGCTCCAGCTGGTGAACAGGTTCCACAGCTGCACGGGCGTCATCAGGTCATAAGCCGGGAGCGGAGCCTGGGAGGGCCCCCCCGTGAAGGGTGTCACGGGGCCAAACAACACCAGCCGCGCGACTATTGTGGGCCGCCGGGTTGCGAACACGCCCGCAACGAGTGATCCACCGGAATCGCCAATCAACAGAAGGCGTTCCGCGTGGTAGTGCTCCTTCAGGTAGGCGGCCACGGCGTCGACCTGGTCGGCACATTCCTCTGCAGTTCCAAGCGCGGGGTGTTTGTCCGCGGGCTCATTCATCTGCGGGTAGCGGTCGGATTCCCCAAATCCGTAGTAGTCCAGCGCCCACACGTCCAACCCACTTTCCGCCAATGCTGTCATCAGCGAGCGTCCGGGCGTAAAGGGATAGTCCGCATTGCCGGAGACGGGAACCGCGGCGCCGGGCAGTATGAGAACCACGGGCTGCTGTGTTTCTCGGGTCCCACTGCCGGCGTGCCGCAGTCCGAGCCTCAGCCCGGGAAGCGGTCCCGAGATGTGGACCGTGTCTTCGACAACGGCCGGTGCCGCTCGCGCCACAAGGTAAATGCTGGCCGAAAGGCATAGCAGTATCACGCGACCAATTTGAGCGCTCTTCCTCATATGCCGGCACCTCTTGCGGCGCGCGAGCTGGATTCGCTACGCGCATAGAGCGGCAGCGTACTTTTGGATGACAGCTCTGTGGAATGACCGGATAGTCGCGTTCTCACCGTACCAAGCAGGAGACCTCGTGACACGGCAAGGAGTCAACACGGTGCCGATGCTGATCACCCTCGACCTCGATAGGGGTAGCGCGACCCTGCACCTGCAGGTCTACCGTGCACTGCGCTCAGCAATCCTGCAGGGGCGCCTCGCCGCAGGAACACGCCTGCCCGGCTCGCGTGTTCTGGCCGAGGACCTGCGTGTGTCCCGGATGACAATTCTCACCGCATACGACCAGCTCAAAGCGGAGGGTTTTGTCGAAGCACACGGAGGTGGCGGGACACGCGTCTCAACGAGTATGCGCGCCTGGCAAACCGCAACCGAACACGCCCCCGACCGCCCGATCACTTCTTCATCCACATCAGCCGCGCGACTCTCCTCACTTGGAGCGAAAATGCTCGCCGCGTTCGGTGAATCGTCACCACAACACCTGTTACGAAGGTCAGTGCCCTTTGCGCTCGGCGTGCCTGCGTTGGACGCTTTTCCTGTTGAGACATGGGCGAGACTGACAACGCGTCGCTGGCGCACGACTCCACGGGCCATGCTGTCCCCGGACGACGGTCCTGGATTTGCACCGCTCCGTGATGCAATCGCGGAGTACGTGGTCAACGCCAGAGCCGTACGGTGTACTCGCGACCGGATCGTCATCACTGCGGGTGCTCAACAAGCGATCGATCTCATCGCCCGGCTCCTGCTCAATCCCGGTGATGAGGTGTGGGTTGAGGAATACGGCTACAGACCTGCGCGTGCGGCATTTGCCGGGGTCGGTGCAATCCCTGTGCAGATTTCAATGGATGATGAAGGACTCGACGTCGAACAGGGTCAACACCGCGCGCCCGGGGCGAGGCTCGCCTTCGTAACCCCCGCTTGCGGGGCGCCGTTCGGTGTAAGGATGAGCCTGCGCCGGCGCCTCGCATTACTCGATTGGGCGCATCAAACCGGCGCGTGGATCGTCGAGGACGACTACAACGGTGAGTTGAGTTATGAGGGGCGGCCCTTGGCCGCACTACAGGGTATGGAGCATCCCGGCGCCGAACGCGTTATCTACCTGAGAACCTTTACCAAGACACTCTTTCCCGCTCTACGGCTCGGCTACGCCGTGCTGCCGCTGGAGTTTGTTGAGCCTTTCGTCCGTGCCCGCGTCATTGCGGACCGGCATTCTCCGATCGCCGAACAGGCGGTGCTGGCGGACTTCATGACGGAGGGGCATTTCGCGCGGCATGTCCGCAACATGCGCGAACTTTATGCGAGCCGACAGCGTGTGTTCCTGCGACTCGCCGCTGCGGAGGTCGGCGAGCTGCTCCAATTTTCCTCAGCCCCCGCCGGACTGCGTCTCGTCGGACGCTTGCAACCTGGCATGAGCGACCAGCATATCGCGATGGAGGCGGCAGGAAGAGGCATCATCGTTGACACGCTCTCCGCTCACGCGGCGGGCTCGCCCGAAGCACAAGGCTTGGTATTTGGTTACGTGCCGTTTGGGCCCGACGAGACGCGCCGCGCGCTTGCAGAGCTTGCCGAGGTGATTCGCTCAGTCCGCAACGCATGAGGTGACCTTCACCGTATGGTGTCAACTCGCCACGATGTGCTCAAGGGCCGCCCCTGCATCCATCACGCCGCTCTGCGCGCGCATCGTCTCCCCCAGCACTCGTGCGCGGTCTCGCACCCGAGCGGTGGCGGCGAAGTCGAGAGCGCTGGCGAATGCCTCAGCCTTGGGCCGTCGGCCATCCACGGCGGCCGGCGCGACACCGGCCAGGCGCAAGCGTTCGGCCCAGAAGAACTGGTCGCCCGCGAACGGGGTCACAACGGAAGGTACGCCGGCGCATGCGGCTGAGTGCGAAGTACCGGAGCCACCGTGATGTATAACCGCGGCGGTGCGCGGGAACAGCCAGTCGTGCGGCGTATCGCCGATTGCGAGAAAGTTGTCTGGAAGCGCCTCCGGATCAATGCCGCTCCGGCCGGGATAGAACAGCGCGCGTCGGCCGCTCATTGCCTCGATCAGCGCATCCAGCAAACGCGCGTTGTCGAAGCCGGTCATGCTACCGAAGCCAATGTAAATCGGGGGCTCTCCGGCCGCGAGGAAGTTCGACAGCGCCGGCGGCGGCATCCACGTCGGGTTCCGTGTCAGCCACTGTCCACATAGATGCACGTTCTCCGGCCAGTCGGCAGGCCTGGGTAACAGGTTGGACGAGACCCCATAAACCATCGGGTGCTCCGTCCACACCGCCTCGCGCGGCGGCAGTTTGAACATCGCACGCGCCGCGTTGGTCTTGTCTCGGAACGCCTTCCACAGCATGGCGTTGACGAAGCTATGGCTGGCGCGATTGAGCAGGCGCGGGACCCACCTGGGCGGCAGAAACGGCGAAGGGAACGCTGCGGTCGGCGTAATCGGGATCATGCCGGAGCCGATGCCCTTGGCGCCCAGGTATTCGGCTGCGGAAAGACCAACAAACGCGGCCAACCCCGCCACCAGAATTGCGTCGCAGCGCTCCCCTGTCTCAATAATGGTGCGCAGCCAGGACTCGGCATTCTCGTTGGCGATCTTCGCCAGCGCACGTGCGGTGTTTTTGAAGCCACCGCCGCTGGCGACCACGCCAGCGATTGCATGGTCCGAACTGAGGGTGCCGCGAATATCTCCGGCTAGCGCGGTAGTCGGCACGCCGAGCGCCTGAGCATTGCCGAGTGTCGCGGCATCGGCTAACACTCGCGCCTCATGTCCGGCATCCATCAAGCCACGGCACAGCGCTGCGAAGGGCCGCGCATCGCCCTCGGTGCCATACGTCGCGACGATGAACTTCATGAGCGCCTCTTCTGGGACTTGGGGGAAGTCTTGGGAGATGCCCTGGCGAGAACCGCCGCACCATGCAGGAACAATTCGACTGCCGCAGCGAATTCCTTCCGGAGCTTCAGGCGCCGATCGGCGAACCAGCGCAGCATGGCGCCGAGGTAGAGATGGTGGAACGCGATGGCGAGCCGTGCTGGATCGAGGTCGTCGCGAATATCCCCCGACCTTTGCCCTCGCCGAATCAGCCACTCGAAGATGTCGGCGATGTCGCTGAGCTGCTCGCTGTCGCGCGACGGCGAGGGCTCTGTGCCGATGCCGAGGAAACGGAAGCGCAGGTAAGGCGCAAGATAGTCCGGGTGCTTCTCGCACCAGTTGGCCGAATGACCGAGCACGTGCAGTGCGCCTTCCGCAAAGCTGGGTCTGGTCTGCAACTGGCCGTGCAACATCGTCAGATTCGTCGCCAGCTCCAGGTGTAGCCAGTGCGCAAGCACCGCTTCCTTCACTTGAAAATGGTTGTACAGAGTGCCCTTAGCCACGTCGGCCGCGGCGGCGATCTGTTCCATGGTCACCGCCTCGTAACCGTGGGCTTCAAATAGCGTGGCTGCGGTTCGGGCAAGATGCTCCAGCGTCTGCAAGCGTTTGCGATCGCGACGGCCCAGGAGCCTGGAAGTGGCCATACAAACAATAAATATGGACGGTGTTCAATATTGGTCATTGTCTATATTTCTCTTGCAAATGCAAGACGGCAGCCCAACGCCGAACGGCCGCCCACACAGCCGTTGCCTATGTTGAAGTACTTCGCGGTCGGGGCGCAGGGATGGGGGGACCAACGTAGCGTGCTCGTGGACGAATGAGGCCTGCGCTCTGGCTCTGCTCAAGCGCGTGTGCGATCCAGCCGACCGAACGGGCGAGCGCGAATAGGACGAAGGGCGCATCAGTGGGTAAACGGGCGGTCACGGCAAGCGCCGCTAGCGCGAAGTCGACATTTGGCGGCTCGCCGATTAGATGTTCTGCATTCGCCCAGAGATCCTTGAAGACAGGCGGTGGATTCAAGGATCCCAGCAATGCGAGAGCGCGGACGTCGCCATCTGGATATAGCGGGTGACCGAACGCGGGAATCCGGTGCCCACGCGCCAGAGAGTCGGCAATCGCACTTTCAGCTCCTCCGCGGTTGGCCGCGTCAACCAATCCGAGAATAGCGAGGGCCGCTGCTCCGTGCAGTGGGCCACTCAGCGTGGCAAATGCGGCGAGGGTGCATGCGGAAAGTGGCGCTCCCGTCGAGGCCGCCACACGCGCTGCGAATGTCGAGGCATTGAGCTCGTGATCCGCCAACAATACGAGAGCGCGGCGAATGAGGTCCGCGGCTCCGGGACGCCGCCACGCGCATGCCAGACGCACATGCAGCTGCGCGGTAGCGGGTTCACGTTGCGCCCGCTGCTTGCCCGGACGCTTCCGCCTCGCAGAGGTCTTCCGTTCGATCGCGGCGATTAGCGCGTCGGACAGGTCGGTGAACAGCTCGGCTGCCTCCGCCTGCAACAACGAAAGCGCGCGTCCATACATGGGTGGATCGCGAGCGGCACGCGAGGCGAGCAGGTCGTAGGCCGCATCAAGAGCGGTGAGGGCATCAGCGCGACGGACTCGCCTGCAAGTGTTTGCACAAAACGGAATCGGTGCGCTCTGCCACAGGAGAGCCGCGACCGTTTCGAGACTTTCACGCTCCGCAAGGTGCACCGCGTCTTCGCCCCGGTACCACAACCTGCCATGCGCAACAGTGGAGATTCCGGAAGCGAGGATCGGATTACCCCAGGCGATTGACTCCGCTGCAACACGCTCGTTGTTGGGCCGACCGCGGCCGCGAGTCGCCAGACGGTGCACGTCGCCCACATGATAAAGACTACGCCGCGGATCGTCTGGATCAGGCTTTACGCGGATGCGTTTGCGGGAGACGTTCGCATAGAGCGTCTGCGGCCGCACATCAAGTAGGGCCAGCGCTTCCCGAGAACTCAGCCAGGTCCTCCGGCTCATATTGACGATATTGATCAAGATTGACGTCAATCACAAGCGTACTAAGCTCGGTCATACACTGTTATCTATCAGAAGTGAGAGTCATGGGAAAGCGCATTGATGCAGGCGCAGTCGCTTCGATCATCGGAACCTTTTATCCGGACCCGTTCGATCGGCCCTGCCGAACACGCGAGCGTCGGAAACTGGGGGATGCCGCGGGTCTGACACAGTTCGGAGTCAACCTCCTAACGCTTCCCCCCGGTGCCTGGTCCAGCCAACGGCATTGGCATACTCACTCAGAAGAGTTTGTATACGTCCTGTTTGGCGAAGTCGTGCTGGTAACGGATGGGGGTGAGGAACTGCTGCGTGCTGGCGAGGCGGCGGGTTTTAAAGCAGGCGACACCAACGGACATTGCCTACAGAACCGTTCAGGCGGTGAAGTGCGTGTCCTGGAGATTGGCACCCGTGTTGCAACTGACTCGGCGTTCTACTCGGACATTGACATGGTAACGCCGCCTGAGGGCAAACCGGCGATATATACGCACCGCGATGGGACCCCCTACCAGGGCATTCGGCGGCGTGGCCCAGATGACTGAGCATCGGAGTGACGACGCACTAATCTCGGCTCGGCCGGAGCCCGGTTGAGTCCTGACGCTCGGTGACGTTTTCAAACACCTCTTGCGCAGCGAAGAGCCCATTCAGCGCCGCCGGAAATCCCGCATACACCGCCATTTGCATGATGGTCTCGACGACTTCCTCTTTGGAACAGCCCACGTTTAGCGCAGCGTGGATATGGACTCGCAGCTGCGGTGCTGCGTTACCCATCGCCGTCAGTGCAGCCACAGTGGCGATTTCACGTGATTTGAGATCCAGCCCAGGCCGCGCGTAAATGTCGCCAAACGGAAATTCAATCACATAGCGAGCGAAATCGGGGGCAATGTTCTGCAGGCTGTCGATTACGCGTTTACCTTGCGCGCCGTCGATCTCGGCCAGTTTTTGCATTCCGCGGTCGAATCGATTGTCCATGATGTTCTCGCTGTAAATGTTGCCGTGTAGTGGGAGATGTCATGGATCTTTCGAGAGTCTCGTAATGCTCGATCTTTTCCGCCAGCGCGACCAGGGATTCCTGCAACGCCGCGACCTTGGACTGCACCGCTCTCATATGGGCCTTCAGCATGGAGCGGCGTGCGCTCACCGAGGCATTACCCTGGGCGCGAAGTCGAGCGAATTGCACCATTTCGCGAATGGACATGCCCGTCGTGCGCAACCGATTCAGGAACGCGACCCAAGCCTCATCGCCGACAGAGTACCGACGATGACCGCTCGCAGTTCTGGAGACCGGCCTGATCAGGCCGGCACGCTCGTAGTAGCGCAGCGTGTATGGCGAAAGCCCGCAGCGATTGGCCATCTCCCGAATCGATATATTGCATTCCATGACCATCTCACCTTACAAGTTAGAGCGCGCTCTAAGTCAAGTCGCACTCTAATTGAGGATCAACTTGATAAGACGGATGCGTCGATGCTCACTCATACGTACTTCGGCACCAATGACCTTGGCAAGGGGCAGTAGTCGGGATCAGGTCACTCGAGGCGCATCGGCGAGCGGCAGCGCCTTGCCGTCGGCGATCGTGATGTCGAGCGCGAGCGCGTCGAGGCCTTCCACGCAACCGAGGTTGACTCGGTAACGGTCCTTGCCGTCCTCGCCAGCGACGGCACCGTACGTAGAGATGCCGCAGGTCTTGCAGAAATAGTGGCGCATGACTTTATCGTTCCAGAGGTACACGCTCAGGTCGCGCTCATCGGCATGTGGCGTGAAGTCCGTGTCCGGAATGTAGGTCGACGACACCACGGCACCCCTACGGACACACAGCGAGCAGTTACAGCGTTTGCCGGCCGTAATCTCGGGGCTGCGGAAGGAAAAGCGCACACGTCCGCAATGGCAGCGAGCGTGGTACTCCATGGTCTGACCTCCTAGTCTCGTGGGCGCGATCTTTCCGCGGCTTCGATAGTTGAAGCCGCACTGATTGGAAGGGGCCTGAACACGATCGGGCAGGCAGATTGGCGAGCCCGAAGGGGCGATCGCTAACCATTTGCGGGCCTACCTGTGTATTCTCCTGCCCGCGCTCGAACTTCAATAGCGATTTCCGTACACTTTCCGTATCAGCGCTGTTGAAGTGCAACGAAAGCAACGCAAGTTATTGATTTAATTGGCGCTCCCAACCGGATTCGAACCGGTGTACTAGCCTTGAGAGGGCTATGTCCTGGGCCTCTAGACGATGGGAGCGAAGAATGCGGGGCTGTTGCCAGAGCGCGGTATTATAGGGAACTCAGTCGATTGCTCAAGCTGAAAGCTCTTAATTGAACGCGTCTTCTGCGTCCGTAGTGACGCCTACCTCAACTCCGCGAATTATCACGCGATCTGAGCACATCATTTCGCGCGCGCATATTTCATCGAATGCGCTGCGAGTGCTCTATCGCCTGCGTGATGCGGGATTCATGGCCTTTCTCGTGGGCGGATGTGTCCGCGACCTCCTCATAGGCATAGAGCCGAAGGACTTTGACGTCGCGACGGATGCCTTACCGGAGCAGGTCAGAAAGCTGTTCCGTAACTGCCGCCTCGTTGGCCGACGCTTCCGTTTGGCACACGTGTTTTTTGGCCGCGACATCATTGAGGTCGCGACCTTCCGTGCCGCGAGCGCACCGGCACCTGGCGAGGAGCCGTTGCCTGAAGTCGATGGGGCGGAGGGCGAGGATCGGGATTCGGAGCAAGATGGCTTGGATGCTGCCGGGTCGGACATCGCAGCGCTGGACGAGGGCGAGAGCTCCTTGGAAGGCAGCGCGCTGGACGACGAAGAAGACGACGACGATGAGGACGACGACGATGACGCATTGGGCGACGATGCCGGTCGTCCACCACCATTGCCTGTACCTCGGCGCTCCAATCGATACCGAGAACGTCCCGCATCGCCGAATGGTGATGAGAGTGCCGCCGATCTCGACGTGGACCCAAACGCCGAGCGCATGTTCGATGAGACGGGCCGGATTCTTCGCGACAATGTATACGGCACTATTGATGCCGACGTTTGGCGCCGCGATCTGACCGCCAACGCGCTGTACTACAACATCGCTGACTTCTCGATCTGGGACTACGTTGGCGGGTTCGAGGACATTGCTGCACGCAAGCTGAAGCTGATTGGCGATCCGGAGACTCGCTTTCGCGAGGATCCTGTGCGCATGCTGCGCGCAGCGCGTTTCGAGGCGAAACTCGGCTTCGAGATCGACTCCGCCACGGCCGAGCCCATTGAGCGGCTGAAGGGTCTGCTGGGCGGCGTGCCGCCGGCGCGGCTGTTCGATGAGACCCTCAAATTATTTCTGACAGGACATGGCCGCCGCAGCTTCGAGGTATTGCGCCACCGCGGATTGCTCGCGGCGCTGCTGCCTACGGTTGACGATTATTTCCGCACGCACCCGGGCAGTCTCGTCGAGCAGCTCGTGATGCGCGGGCTCGAGAATACAGATGCGCGAGTGATGGCGGACAAGCCGGTCACGCCGACTTTCCTGTTCGCGCTGCTGCTCTACGGGCCGATTGCCAGCATCATCGAATCGACTCCGCCGGAGCGTTGGCACGAGCTTGGAACGATTCTGGATGCCTGCGACCGCGCGGCACGCCAGGTCCAGTCGCACATCAGTCTTCCCAAGCGCTTCTCGCTGGGCATGCGCGAGATGTTTGCCCTTCAACCGCGCCTCGAGCACCCGCGTGGCCGGCGAGCATTGCGGGTCATCGAGCATCCGCGATTCCGGGCAGCGTACGACTTGCTGTTGTTACGGGCCCAGTACGGACTCGCTTCTGCGGAAATCGTTGACTGGTGGACTCGTATCCAGGAAGTATCGGCGGAAGAGCGCGGCCGCATGGCAGATGCGCTCACCGGCCAGGCGCAGCGGACGGAGGGCGCTCCGCGTCGAGGTGGCCGCCGGCGGCGCCGGCGCCGCGGACCTTCGAGTCCGGGCTGACGGTATGAGCATCCGCCTGCGTCATCTATGACAACAGTTTCCACCGAGCCCGCTCCCAGGTTCGTCGTCGTAGAGGGGCCCATCGGCGTCGGTAAGACGAGCCTCGCGCGACGGCTGTGCACGAGCCTCAGCGCCGAGGCAGTGTTGGAGCAGGCAGCTGCAAATCCCTTCCTCGAGCGCTTCTACCGCAATCCACGCGCGGGCGCACTACCCACCCAGCTCTACTTTCTCTTCCAGCGCGCGCAGCAGCTCGCAGCTTTGAAGCAGCAGGACATGTTTGCCCCGGTGCGGGTGGCGGATTACCTGTTGGAGAAGGATCGCCTGTTTGCGAGGGTGACACTCGATGATGCGGAGTACGGGTTATACGAGCAGGTGTACGCCAAGCTCGATATTCAGCCGCCCAAGCCCGATCTCGTGGTGTATCTGCAGGCGCCGGTGGATGTGCTGCTCGAGCGGATCAGCAAGCGGGGTATCGACTACGAACAGCACATCGAGCGCGAGTACCTGGAGCGCCTGAACGAGGCATACGCACGCTTCTTCCATGAATTCGACACCGGGCCGCTGCTGATCGTAAACGCGGCCGCCATTGATCCGATCAACAACCAGGCAGACTACGATGAGTTGTTGGCGGCGATCCAACGTATGAAGCGTGGCCGTCTTTACTACAATCCGCTGCGCAGCCGCGGGATCTGAAAATAGGGGGAGACATGTACACGCACCTGCAGCTACGCGGTTCCGACCGACCGCCGGTCACGCTGAGCACGCTTGCGCGGATGAAGGCTGATGGGCAGAAAATTGCCAGCCTGACCTGCTATGACGCAAGTTTTGCTGTATTGCTCGATGCGGCAGATGTCGATGTCGTGTTGGTCGGTGATTCACTGGGCATGGTCATCCAAGGTCACGACACCACGGTGCCGGTCACGATGAACGATGTCGTGTATCACTGCCGCGCGGTCGCGCGCGGGCTGCATCGGCCGTTTTTGATGGCGGATCTGCCTTTCATGAGCTATCCCTCCAAGAATGAGGCGCTGTCCAACGCCGTGCGCCTGATGCAGGAGGGTGGCGCGAAGATGATCAAGCTGGAAAGTGGCGGTACCCAGATCGAGATCGTCGAGTTCCTCGCCGCACACGATATCGCGGTATGTGCGCACCTGGGTTTGAAGCCGCAATCAGTGCACAAGACGGGCGGCTTCCGCGTGCAGGGGCGCGAGGAAGACGCCGCGGAGCTCATGATTCAGAATGCCAAGCGGCTCGAGTCCGCGGGCGCGGATATCGTCCTCCTCGAGTGCATCCCTTCCGCACTTGGCAAAGCCATTACGGCGGCGTTGCACGTCCCGGTCATTGGGATCGGCGCTGGACCTGATACTGACGGGCAGATCCTGGTTCTGTACGACATTCTCGATATCACGACGGGGCGTAAGCCGCGCTTCGTCCATAACTTCATGGAGGGCGCTGGCACGAATCAACAGGCGCTCAGTAACTATGTCAAGGCGGTCAGAGAAGTCAGCTACCCCGGGCCCCAGCACGAGTTCTGAGCGGCACACCATGGAAACCATTACGACGATTGCGGCGGTTCGCGAGCGAGTGCACTCCTGGCATCGCGAGGGTCTGCGTGTTGCTTTCGTGCCGACGATGGGCAATCTCCATCCCGGGCATGTCAGCCTGATAGAGGCGGCCCGCCGTCACGGCGACCGCTTCGTCGCCAGCATTTTCGTCAACCCGATGCAGTTCGGGCCCAACGAGGATTTCGCGCACTATCCGCGTACACCGACTCATGATGAGCGGATGCTGGCGGCCGCGGGCTGCAACCTCATGTTCATGCCGGATGTGGCCGAGATCTATCCGAACGGCGCGGAGCGCGCGACGCGCGTCGATGTCCCGGGTCTGTCGCGGATTCTGTGTGGCGAGTTCAGGCCGGGGCATTTCGAGGGTGTAGCCACGATCGTCGCCAAGTTGTTTCACATCGTGGACCCTGATGTGGCCGTGTTCGGGGAGAAGGATTTCCAACAGCTGACGGTGATCCGGCGGATGGTGGCTGATTTGTGCATGCCGGTACAGGTTGTGGGTGCGCCCACGGTACGCGATGCGGATGGCCTGGCCATGAGTTCGCGCAATCAATACCTGACACCCGAGCAACGCGGTATCGCGCCTCGCATCTACGAGATTCTCACGGCGACCGCGAAGCGCCTGCAGGGGGGTGACAGTGAGTTTGCCAGCATGGAGCGAAGCGGTTGCCAGATGCTCGAGGCAGCGGGGTTCAAGCCGGACTATTTCGCGGTTCGGCAGGCGGGCGACTTGAGTACGCCGCGGCCGGACACAAGCCACTTGGTCGTACTCGCCGCAGTGCGCCTGGGCAAGGCGCGGTTAATCGATAACGTGCAGGTAAAGCGCTAGCCACCGGGCGCGCCGCCTGCAATATCACGCGCGGCGTTCGTTACACCGCGGGTGCGCGGTGCTCGTCGTGCCTGGGCTCAACATCATGCCGCGCCAACGCCCATTCAACATGCTCCCTCACCAGCCCCGATGGGTCGTCGCGCCGGCGATGCAACGCCGCAAGCACCTCTGGTGAGCGTGGCGCATTCCCCAACGCCACCGCAATATTCCGCGACCAGCGCTCGTAGCCGATGCGATAGATGGCCGAGCCCCGCATGCGCTCGTCAAACTCACCCTCCGTCCAGCCGAACAAAGCTGTGAGCTGCGTTGCATCCAACGCATTGCGGACCTTGAAATCCGGGTGACTGGCTGCCTGGGCGAACTTGTTCCATGGGCAGACGAGCTGGCAGTCGTCGCACCCATAAATCCGATTGCCGAGCGCCGCCCGCAACTGCACCGGGATGGCGCTCTTGTGCTCTATGGTCAGGTATGAAATGCAGCGCCGTGCATCCAACTGGTACGGTGCGACGATGGCGCCTGTTGGACAGGCGGGAATGCAAGCCTCGCAGGTTCCGCAGTGCGCCGTAGCCGGTGGATCCACGGGCAGCGGCAGGTCGGTCAGAATTTCTCCGAGGAAGAAATACGAGCCCGCATTGCGGGCAATCAGGTTGGTGTGTTTGCCAATCCAGCCTAGGCCACCATCACGCGCCAGCGCTTTCTCCAGCACCGGTGCGGTGTCCACACAAACGCGGTAGCCGAATGGTCCGACGCGCGCGCAGATATCCTCTGCCAGGCGCGCAAGGGCGCGCCGCATTATCTTGTGATAGTCGCGTCCAGTCGCATACCGTGACACGTATCCGAGGGTTGAGTCGGCCAGCACCATCTCTGCATCCGCAACTTCGGCTGGCCAGTAATCCATCCTGACGCTGAGGACCCGTACAGTCCCCGGGACGAGCTCCTGCGGGCGGCTACGCAGAGATCCATGCCTTTGCATGTATTCCATCTCGCCGTGGTAACCCGCGTCGAGCCACCGCAGCAGGTGCTGCTCGTCCGCGGCAATCTCCACGCTGGCGACGCCAAGCTGGCTGAAGCCCAGCGCCCGGGCACCGGCAACGAGCGCCTGCTTTGTCGCATGGAGGTTAAGAATTTCAAGCTCAGTCATGGAGAAGGCACCGGTGTCAGTATAATCAGCACATGGCTTTACCGATCGCTCTGTATTCCACCGCGCAGGTACGCTCTCTCGACGCACACGCAATCGATGTGCAGGGCATTCCCGGCTATACGCTGATGAAGCGCGCCGGTGAGGCTTCGCTTCGATACCTTCGTACGCGATGGCCCATGGCCCATCGAATCGTGATCGTATGCGGTGGGGGAAACAACGGCGGTGACGGCTACGTTCTGGCGCGCTTTGCGCAGGCAGCCGGGCTGACTGTGTCGGTGCTTGCTGCCGTCCCTCCCGAATCGCTGCGAAATGACGCGCGCCAGGCGTGTGACGACTTCAAAAACAGTGGCGGTCAGCTGCGGCCCTTCTCGCCCGATCTGCTGCGTGAAGGAGAAGTGGTCGTGGACGCGCTCATGGGGACAGGACTCAAAGGTGGAGTTCGTCCCGAGCTCGAAAGGGTCGTCGTTCATATCAACTCGGCGGGCCGGCCTATTTTCGCCCTGGACATTCCTTCGGGCTTGGACGGCGACACCGGCGTGCCGCTCGGCGAGACGGTTCGTGCCGATTGCACGGTCACGTTCGTTGGGCTCAAGACGGGGCTGTTCATCGGGGACGGGCCCGAGTATGCCGGGACAGTGTTTTTCGACGATCTCGAAGTCATTGCACCACAGGCCAAAGGCTTCGAGCCGAGGCTCGAGCGCATCATGGAAACGGAGATTCTGCGTGCGCTGCCGCGGAGGCGCCGGTCTTCCAACAAGGGCGACTTCGGTCGCGTGTTGATCGTTGGAGGCGGACCCAGCATGCCGGGGGCCGCACGTCTCGCAGGCGAAGCCTGTCTCAGGGTTGGTGCAGGACTGGTATCGGTGGCAGTGGCTCCCGAAAACGTGGCTGCAATCTCGGCGGGCCGGCCCGAGCTGATTTGTTTGCCGCTCGTTCACAAGGGCGAGCTCGAAGAAGCCATAGAGCGCGCAAACGTCGTGGCCATCGGCCCAGGGCTTGGTAGGACGGAATGGGCGCGCAAGGCTGTCAATGTCGTATTGGATTCCCGTAAGCCCCTCGTTGTCGACGCTGACGCATTGAATCTCATCGCGGAGGCTGGCACGCGTGCGCGCGATAACTGGATTCTGACTCCACATCCAGGCGAAGCAGGCCGCCTGCTTGGCATCAAGACGGACGATGTTCAGAACGACCGTCTCGCGGCGCTGGAACATCTGATCGAGCGGTACCACGGAACCATAGTGCTGAAAGGTGCCGGGACTTTGGTGGGCACCGCGAACCGGATACCCGGACTGTGCGAGCGAGGCAATCCTGGAATGGCTACCGCCGGAACGGGTGACGTCTTGACGGGGGCCGTGGCGGGAATTCTGGCACAGTGCCCCGATACGTCGCTTGCTGCACGAGTCGGCGTACTGGTGCATGCGATGGCTGGCGACGCCGCTGCCCGAGGCGGTGAGCGCGGCTTGCTCGCCAGCGATGTCGCTCGAGAGCTCCATAACTGCGTCAACCGCTAGGGTTCTCCCCAATGCGTTGGCTCGCAAAAACCGCTGACGATACGGAAGCGTTTGGCGGACGCCTTGCAGCGTCGTTGCCGGGCGGTAGCGCGCTTGCCACCGTTCACTTATTTGGGGATCTCGGCGCTGGAAAAACAACCCTCGCCCGGGGCTTCCTGCGAGCGTGCGGCGTCAGCGGACCAGTCCGAAGCCCCACCTACACGCTGGTGGAACTATATGAAACTCCGACAGTTTCTATCCTACACCTCGATCTTTATCGGTTGCAGGACCCTTCCGAGCTAGAGGCGTTGGGGTTGCGCGAATGGGCGACCCCAGGGCACGTATGGCTGGTCGAATGGCCCGAACGGGGACAGGGTCGGTTGCCGTTCCCGGATCTGTCCGTGACACTGACTGGAGGTATAGACGGTCACGAGATCAACGTGAGCGCCACATCTGCGTTAGGTAAGACGTGGCTGTCGCCAGTTGAAAACACTGCCGGCGCGCCGTAGATTACGGCACAGGTTGTCTACCGAACTCCATGATAAAGAAGGTCTTTGAGCTGGGAATCGCCGCCGTGCTGGTCGGCGGCGCAAGTGTTGCGATGGCGGCTGCCGCCGAGCTGCGCGAAGCCACGCTCGCGGCAACCGGTACGTCCGCCCAGTTGACCTTGGACGTCGCCGGGACCACCACCCAAAAAATCTTTACGCTCGACAGGCCGCGGCGCGTTGTTATCGACCTTGCCCATACGGGCCTCGCGCGTGGGTTTCGCGTTCCCCAGGGTTCGGGAGTCGTTGCTGAGGTACGTACAGGTCACCAGCTCGGTGGGACGCTGCGTATCGTGGTTCAGCTCAAAGCCCCGGCGCCTGCGCGCAGCACCTGGATGCCTGAAACGTCATCCGGCCGACACCAGCTCATCGTCAGTTTCGGTGATGCTGCTCCCGAGGCAGACACCACGCCCAGAGTCGTCCGGGCTCCTCACGCTCCGGCGGATTCTGACCGCGATGTCGTCGTCGCAGTTGATGCCGGACACGGTGGGCAGGATCCCGGTGCCACCGGGCCGCGTGGCACCCATGAGAAGGATGTGGTTCTGCCGATAGCCCGGCTGCTTGCGGAACGCATCAACGGGGAGCCTGGCATGCGGGCCGTGCTCACCCGAAATCGCGACGAGTTCCTCGTCCTGCGCGATCGGATCAAACGTGCGCGCGTGGCCAAGGCTGACATGTTCATCTCGGTACACGCTGATTCGATCGCAAATCACGACGTAACGGGCGCCTCGGTCTACATACTGTCGGAGCGGGGTGCTACGAACGAATCGGCCCGCTGGTTGGCGGAGCGGGAGAACGCGGCCGATCTCATGGGCGGAGTGACGCTCGATGACAAGGACAACACGCTGGCTTCCGTGCTGCTCGATCTGTCTCAGTCGGCCAACATCAGCGCCAGCATGACGGCTGCGCAGCGTGTGCTTGCCGCGCTCGACAATGTGGGCCAGGTGCGTAAGGCGCAGGTTCAGCAGGCCGGCTTCGTCGTGCTGAAGTCGCCCGACATTCCGTCCATGCTGGTTGAGACCGCCTACATCTCCAACCCCAGCGAAGAGCTGCGCCTGAAAAGTCCCCGCCAGCAGGCCAATCTCGCCGACGCCATCTTTGCGGGGGTGCGCAACTATTTCGAGCAGAACCCACCCGTCGGCACCCGGTTCGCGCAAGCACGCCGCGCGACCATCGCAAGCGTTGCAGCAACATCGCCGCCTAATTGAGCCATGGAATGGCGGCGGGCGCCCAGCCACCATTAGCTGTATGCGCCGAGGGGCCCGTAGCCGGCTGCTCCCCGCTGGCGACTTGCCCAAGCCCGCCCCGACACGCTGCTAAACTCCGCCCTGTTTCGTTGCGCCCCAGGCGGTGGTAATGCCTATTCGAGTTCTCCCTGGCGAGCTCGTCGATCAGATCGCCGCCGGCGAAGTGATCGAGCGGGCGGCGTCGGTCGTCAAAGAGCTGGTAGAAAACAGCCTGGATGCGGGCGCGAGGCGCATCGAGATCGACATCGAGCGCGGCGGCGTCGGGTTGATCAGGGTGCGCGATGATGGTTGTGGCATATCTGCCGATGAGCTGCCGATTGCGATCTCCCGTCACGCTACCAGCAAGATCGCCTCTCTCGAGGACCTGGAAGCCATCACCACGCTGGGTTTCCGCGGCGAGGCGCTGCCTTCGATCGGCTCCGTCTCGCGCCTTCGCGTGGCGTCCCATCCAACAGGTGCCGCTCACGGTTCGGAAATCAACGTAGATGGCGGGGCGGTTGTGCCCGTTCGTCCGTCCGCGCATCCGCCGGGTACTACCATCGAAGTGCG
>Ga0068859_100001038_pt1 | contig 28436 bp, 20 predicted proteins | sample KBSSwiS22_FD_66585 | JGI IMG/M metagenome (GOLD analysis project Ga0068859, IMG submission 66585) | Switchgrass rhizosphere microbial communities from Kellogg Biological Station, Michigan, USA - KBS Switchgrass S2-2 | ecosystem: Host-associated > Plants > Roots > Rhizosphere > Soil ...
CACTTCCCCGGCGCGCCGGTCATGCCCGGCGTGCTCATCATCGAGGCGATGGCGCAGGCGGGGGCGTACTTGATCCTCGACGAGATTCCCGACCGCGCGGACAAGCTCGTCTACTTCACGGGGATCGACGACGCGCGGTTCCGCAGGACCGTGGTGCCGGGGGACCGGCTGCGGCTCACGCTCGACGTGCTCCAGATCCGCTCGCGGGCCTGCCGGATGAAGGGCGTCGCCGACGTGGACGGGGAGACGGTCGCGGAGGCCGTCATCATGTCGGCCCTGGGGGAGAGGTAGGAGATGGCCCAGGCCTCGATCGATCCACGCGCCGTCGTCGATCCGAACGCCGTGTTGGCCGAGGACGTCCACGTCGGGCCCTTCTGCGTCGTCGGAGCGGGAGCGTCGATCGGCGCGCGGACACGTCTCGAGGCGCACGTCGTCATCGACGGCTCGGTCACGCTGGGGCCCGACAACGTCGTCGCGCCCTTCGCCTCGCTCGGCGGACCGCCCCAGGACCTCAAGTACAAGGGGGAGCCGACCCAGGTCGTCATCGGCGCCGGGAACCAGATCAAGGAATACGTCACGATCAATCGCGGGACGGTGGGCGGGGGCGGGGTCACGCGCATCGGGGACGGCTGCCTCATCATGGCCTACGTCCACATCGCGCACGACTGCCAGGTGGGGAGCCGGATCATCTTCGCCAACGGCGCCACCCTCGCCGGTCACGTCGAGGTGGGAGACGACGCGACGGTCGGCCTCTTCTGCGGCGTGCACCAGTTCACCCGCATCGCCAAGCACGCCTTCATCGGCGGGTATTCCCCCGTCTCGCAGGACGCGCTGCCGTGGATCATCACGGTCGGTAACCGCGACGCCGAGAGCCACGGTGTCAACAGCATCGGCCTCAAGCGCAAGGGATACCCGCCCGAGACGATCGAGGCGATCAAGAGCTGCTACAAGACCTTGTTCCGCTCCAAGATGCTCCTCCCCGACGCGATCGCGAAGGTCGAGGCGGAGCTCGGCCACGTGCCGGAGGTCCGTTACTTCCTCGACTTCGTGCAGTCGAGCAAGCGCGGCGTGATCCGGTGACGAAGGAGCCGATCCCCGTCGGCGTCGTCGGGGTGGGACATCTCGGCCGCCACCACGCGCGCCTCTACGCGGATCTCCCCGAGGCGCGCCTCGTCGCGGTCGCCGACCGCGACATCGAGCGCGCGCGCGCCGTGGCCGCCGAGTTCGGATGCGAGGCGTTCGCGGACGCCTCGGCGCTTGCGGGCCGCGTGGCGGCCGCGAGCGTGGCGACCCCGACCGTGCATCACCGCGAGGCTGCGCTGACGCTGCTGTCCGCCGGGGCGGACGTCCTGGTCGAAAAGCCGATCGCCGGGAGCCTCGCCGACGCCGACGCGATCCTCGCCGCGGCGGAAGCGGCGGGGCGCCTGGTCATGGTCGGGCACACGGAGCGCTTCAACCCGGCGATCACCGCGCTGTCGCGCGCGGTGGACGCCCCGCGCTTCGTCGAGATCCATCGGCTCGCCGGGTTCACCGCGCGCTCGACCGACGTGGACGTGCTCCTGGACCTCATGATCCACGACCTCGACCTGCTCCTCTGGCTCGACGGCAGCGACGTGACCAGCGTGGACGCGGTGGGCGTGGCGGCGCTGACGGACAAGGTCGACATCGCGAACGCGCGGGTGCGCTTCGCCTCCGGCTGCGTGGCGAACGTCACCGCGAGCCGGATCTCGGCCGAAAAGCTCCGGCGAATCCGGATCTTCCAGGCGCGCACGTACATCGGCTGCGACACGGGCGAGCGGAAGGTCGAGCGCTTCCGGCTCGTCATCGGCCCCGACAAGAAACCGGCGATCCAGCGCGACCTCCTGCCCGTCGACGACGGCGAGCCGCTGCGCCTCGAGCTGGCCGCGTTCCTTGCGGCCGTCGCGACCAGGCAGCCGCCGGCGCTCTCCGGCCTCGCGGGGCGGCGCGCCCTCGAGCTCGCCTTGCGCGTGAGGGACGCGATCGCCGCCTCGGCGGGCGCGTGAGCGATTCGAAGGACGCGATCGCGCGCGTCCTCGCCCGGCACGTCGCGAGCGGAGCGATGCCGGGGGCGCAGTGGTGGGTGGGGGGTCCCGATGGGCCGGTCTCGCAGGGAGCGATCGGCACCGACGCGACGCAAGCGACCCCGTACGACCTCGCGTCGCTGACCAAGCCGCTGGCGACGGCGCTCCTCGCCGTGATTCTCGAGCGCGAGGGGCGCCTCTCCCTCGGTGCCACGCTCGGCGCCACGTTCACCGAGCTGCGCGCGACGCCGTACGGGACGGCCACGATGAGAGACGCCGCCTTCCATCGCGCGGGCTTCCCCGCGTGGAAAGCCCTGTACCTCGAAGGGACCACGCGCGAGGACTACGTCGCCTCGATCGCGGCGACCGCGCCGGCGGGACCGATCGGCGGCACCGTCTACTCCGATCTCGGCTATCTCCTCCTCGGGTTCGCGATCGAGCGCGCCGCGGGCACCGCGCTCGACCGGCTCTTCGAAATGCGCGTGGCGCGGCCGCTGGGTCTCCCCCGTTGCGGCTTCCCGGGCCGGTCCGACACGTTCGTCGACGCGGCGCCGACCGAGCGCGGGAACGATTACGAGCGCCGCCTCGCGGGGGAGAGCGCCCCGTCGGAGCGCTTCCGCGAGGGGATGATTCGCGGTGCCGTGCACGACGGCAACGCCTGGGGCCTGGGAGGGGTCGCGGGACACGCGGGCCTGTTCGGCACCGCGGCCGACGTCGCCCGCGTCGCGCTCGCCCTGCTCGAGCCGCCCCGGCTCGGCCGGCCTCGCGGGAGCTTCGAGGCCATGCTGGGCTCCCCCGACGGCGGGGGACGCACCCTCGGCTTCGTCACGGCATCGAGGACCGAATCCGTGCGCGGCGTGCTGGCGGACGATGCGGTGGGCCACTTCGGCTTCACCGGGACCTCGCTCTGGATCGAACCCGCGGGCGCGCGCGTCTACGTGCTCCTGACCAACCGCGTCCACCCGGAGGTCCCCTCCCGGGATTTCGTCGCCACGCGGCGCGACTTCCACGCAGCGGCGGTCCTGCTCGCCCGTTCGTAGAATGGGCATGCCGATGGACGACGCTCCGCAGACGCGGCTGGCCTTGGGTCCGCTCGAGATCACCCTGCGGCGGCGTGGGCCGGAGGAGGTTCGCCGTGTCGGTGTCCCCGGTTCCCTCGTCGTCCACGTCGCCGTCCTTCTGCTGTGGTTCTTCCTCGCGCCCTACTCGACCGTAGAGCGCGATAAGGAGGCGGTCCTCGCCGCGGAGCCGCAGCTCCCCGTGACCTTCGTCAATCCGTTCCCGCCCCAGCCTCAACCGCCGCCGCAACCTCGCAAGACCCCGCCGCCCCCCGCGGCACCGCCCAAAGCGATGCGCATGCAGGAGCCGCCGGAGGAGACGATCACCGCGCAAAACGCGCCGAAGCGCGAATCGGTGCGCGAGATCGGCGCGCACGACACCAAGCCCGCGGGCGGACAATCCGGCGGGCCGCTCCCGGACGACACGCCCGGCTTCCCCGACCCCGGCCAGGCCGCGCCGTCCGCCCCGGAGCAGCCGAAGGATCTCCAGGGTCGGCTGCGCGAGTTCCGGCGCGCGCTCGAGACGCCGCAGACCGGGACCAAGAAGGGGGGAGGCTCGGGGACCGGCGGTCTCAACATGCCCGACGTGCCGACGATCGGGATGGGCATCGGCAACCTCGAGTTCGAGAGCCGCGACTACGACTGGTCGTCCTACGCTCGCTCGATCTACTGGGCGATCTGGAGGAAGTGGCACATGAAGATGCTCGACTCGGTCGGCATCTTCGAGCGCTGGGGCACCGAGCGGCAGCGCTTCGTCATCGACGCGAAGGCCCGCGTCGTCTTCACGATCGAAAAGACGGGCCGGGTCTCCGGCGTGGCGGTCGAGACGGCCTCCGGATGCTATCCCTTCGACGACTCGGCGACCGATGCGCTCAACGAGGTGTTGCTGCCGCCGCTCCCGTCGGACTTCCCGCGCGACTCCGAGACGGTCCACGCGACCTTCATCGGCGAGGACGTCCACATCAATTGGATGCGCAACTCGCTGAACGGGATGAGGCAGCAGGGGATCATCTATTGACGCTTCGTTGACGGCCCTTTTCGCGCCGACTACGATGCGGAACATGCCCGACGATCTCATCCACGATTGGAACCTCGAGGAGCGCCCGACGCGTCCGGCCGGTCCGATCCTCCTGGACGACGAGACGCTCCGCGACGGGCTGCAGTCGCCGTCGGTCGTCGATCCTCCGATCGAGCGCAAGCGCGAGCTCCTGCACCTCATGGACGAGCTCGGGATCGACACGGCCGACGTCGGCTTGCCGGGTGCCGGTCCGCGGGCCGAAGCGGACGTCGAGGCCCTCTGCCGCGAGATCGCGGAGGCCCGTCTGTCGATCCGCGCCAACTGCGCCGCGCGGACGATGGCGCGCGACGTCGATCCGATGCTTCGGGTCGTCGACGCCACCGGCGTCCCGATCGAGGCGTGCCTGTTCATCGGATCGTCGCCGATCCGCCAGTACGCGGAAGGATGGGACGAGGACTTCCTCGTCCGGCAATCGACCGAGGCGATCACGTACGCGGTCGAGCGCGGCCTCGCCGTCATGTTCGTCACGGAGGACACGACGCGGGCGAAGCCTTCGACGATCCGGCGCCTCTACCTGGAAGCCGTCCGTTGCGGGGCGGCGCGGGTCTGCCTCGCGGACACCACGGGGCACGCCACGCCCGCGGGCACGGCGCGCCTCGTGAGGTTCGTGCGCGCGTTCCTCGACGAGGCCGGGCACGAGGAGATCGGGATCGACTGGCACGGCCACCGGGACCGCGGGATGGGCCTCGCGAACGGCATCGCGGCTTACGAGGCGGGAGCGACGCGTGTCCACGGGTGCGCGCTGGGGATCGGCGAGCGGTCGGGGAACGCGGAGATGGACCTGCTCCTCGTGAACCTCAAGCTCCTGGGCTGGATCGACCGGGACCTCACGAAGCTCGGCGCGTACTGTCGCGTCGCGTCGGAAGCGCTCGGCGTTCCGATTCCGGACAACTACCCGGTCGTGGGCTCCGATGCGTTCGAGACGGCGACGGGCGTTCACGCGGCCGCGGTGGTCAAGGCGTTCAAGAAAGGGGACACGTGGCTCGCCGACCGGATCTACTCCGGGGTGCCGGCGGCGGACTTCGGGTTCCGGCAGTCGATCCGCATCGGTCCGATGAGCGGCCGCTCGAACGTCGTGCACTGGCTCGAGAGCCGTGGCCACGAGCCGACCGACGAGCGTGTCGACCGGATCATCGCCGTCGCCAAGGGCTCGAAGAAGCTCCTGGAGGACGCGGACATCCTCGCCCTGGTCTGACGGTCAGGGGCCGGCTGATACAATCCGCCGCGCATGTCTTTGTCCTTCCGTGATTTCCGGCTGCGGCCGGAGATCCAAAAATGCCTCGACGAGGTCGGTTATGACACGCCGACCCCGATCCAGGCCCAGGCGATCCCGCTCCTTCTCGAGGGCCGGGACCTGATCGGCATCGCCCAGACGGGGACGGGGAAAACGCTGGCGTTCCTCATCCCGATCCTCCAGGCGTTCAAGCCCGGCGCCGAGGGGCCCCAGGCGGTGATCATCTGCCCCACGCGCGAGCTCGCGATCCAGGTCGCGGGCGAAGCCGAACGTTTCTCGAAGCACCTGGGGTTCCGCACGGTGCTCGCCTACGGCGGAACGTCGAGCGGTCACCAGAAGCAGGAGCTCCATCAGGGCGCGGACCTTCTGGTCGCGACGCCGGGACGGTTGCTGGATTTCCTCACCGGGGCCTGGGTGTCCTTGAGGAGGGCGAAGTTCGTGGTCCTCGACGAGGCCGATCGCATGCTCGACATGGGTTTCATCAACGACATCGACGCGATCGTGAGACGCGCGCCGATGAGCCGCCAGACGATGCTCTTCTCCGCGACGTTCCCCGACGAGATCAAGCGGCTCTCGGAGCGCTATCTGATGCACCCCGAGGTCGTGCGCATCGACATGGTCGTGAGGGTCAAGGAGTCGGTCGAGCACACGTTCATCGAGGTGGCGGAGCGCCAGAAGGAGGACCTGCTCCTCGCCGTCCTGGACGCGGAGAGGCCGTCGAAGTGCCTCGTGTTCACCGCGACCCGCGAGAAGACCTCGGAGCTCGCGCGCCGCCTCCGCACCCGGAACCATGAGGTGGTCTCGCTGTCGAGCCTCTTGTCCCAGGCGAATCGCGAGCGCGCGCTCACCGCGTTCCGTACCGGTGTCTTCGACGTCCTCGTCGCCACCGACGTCGCCGCGCGCGGGCTGGACATCGACGACATCGACCTCGTCGTGAACTTCGACGCGCCGATGCACGCGGAGGAGTACGTGCACCGCATCGGCCGTACGGGCCGGGCGCATCGCACCGGAAAGGCGCTGACCCTCGTCACGGAGAACGACGGCAGGCGCATCGCGCAGATCGAGTCGCTCCTCGGGCACCCGGTGAAGCGATCGACGGTCGAGGGGTTCGATTTCGCCCCGGCGGCGGCACGCGCGCGCCGGGATCGACCCGGCGGGCGCCCCGGAGGCGGGGGCCGGCCGCGCGGCGGTCGCGGGGGACGGCGGCGGGCCGGGGCCTAAGGGTCGCCGCCGGTGGGATCGATCCGCATCATCGCGGGGCGGTTCCGCGGCCGGGTCCTGAAGGTGCCCGACGTGGACGGGCTCCGGCCGACCGGCAGCAAGGTCCGGGAGGCGCTCTTCAACATCCTCGGGCAGGACCTCACGGGCCGGACGGTTCTCGACCTGTACGCGGGAACGGGCGCCCTGGGATTCGAGGCGGCGAGCCGCGGGGCGAGACGGGTCGTGTTCGTCGAGTCCAACCGGGACCTCGTGCTGGGGCTGCGGCGCTCCGCGGAGGTCCTGGGGGTCGAGGGGGCGACACGCGTGGTCGCCGGACGCGTGGACGACGTTCTGGAGGCGGGGACGCTCCAGGGGCCGTTCGACGTCATCCTCGCCGATCCGCCCTACGGAGACATCGATCCCCGCGAGCTGGCCCGAAGGACGGATCGGGCGGGAATCCTCCGTCACGACGGTGTGCTGGTCGTCGAAACCCCCCGGATCGAGCCTCCGCCGCAAGCCGAGGCGGGACTAAGTCTCGTCCGTTCCACTCGTTACGGCGGGACTTCCCTCTCGTTCTTCGAATACCGAAAGCCCCGTTCTCCGGCAGACGAGAGTTGAATTCTCCCTTCGGATGCTTATATTTGGCCGCGGTTTCCGGATTCCCGGGGGTGCCGGAACGCCGGGGTCCAAGCCGGAGGAGTTAGCGATGAAGATGACGGTCAGGGTCGGGGCCGCGGCCGTACTGCTCGCCGCGTTCACGGGGTTCGCCATGGCGGAGGACGCCAAAGCCACATCGTCGTCCCGTCCGCCCAAGAACTTGAAGCTGGTGGGCGACCACTGGACCCCCTGGGATCCGCCGGCGCAGCCGGCAGAAGGGTCCTACATCATCCAGCGCGGCGACAACTTCTGGGACCTCTCGGGCAAGTGGCTCGGCGACCCGTACCTCTGGCCCCAGGTCTGGGACCAGAATCGTTACGTCCTGGACAGCCACTGGATCTACCCGGGTGACCCGCTGAACGTGCCGGCACGTCCGCAGGTCGTACCGCCCGAGGGCCCGCCCGCAGCCGAGAACCAGGCTCCCACGGAGACGGAGACGGCCGAGGCCGCCCCGGCCCCGACGGCAGCGCCGACGCGGCCCGCGCCCACCACGACCCCGTCGATGATCCAGCTCGCCGACCGGCACGACCTCTACTGCTCGGGATCGATCGACGACGACCATCAGGCCTCGAGCCTGCTCGTCGTCGCCGGAGAGCTCGAGAAGGACATGCAGGCGGACGACGACATCCTCTACCTCAACCAGGGCCGGAACAACGGCATCCAGTCCGGCGCCGAGTACCTCGTGGTGCGGGCCGAGCATCACGCGATCCACCCCGCGACGCGGGAATCCCTCGGGACCTACATGCAGCGTCTCGGTCACATCCGCGTCCTGTGCGCCCAGGAAGACACCGCGATCGCGGTCGTCCTCGATGCGTGCACCGATCTCAAGCCGGGCGACGAGGTCGTTCCGTGGCCGAATCTCGCGTCGCCGATCCTCGAGCACGTGCCGCCGGTGGACCGGTGCCAGGAGCCGTCGGGGCTCGCGCAGGGTTATGTCGTGGACGGCGGCGCGGATCAGCCGAGCGTGTACGGATCCGGGCACGTGGTCCACGCGGACCTCGGCCAGGATGCCGGCGTCAAGCCGGGCTCGATCCTCACCGTCTATCGCGACAACGGAGACCTGCCGCGGCTCGTCCTCGGCGAGGCGGTCGTCCTCACCGTGGACGGCGCGACCTCGACGATCAAGATGCTCCAGTCCACGCGCGAGGCGCGCTGGGGCGATCGCGTCGAGGTCCTCCAGCAGTAGGCGCGTTTTCAGACGTCGCGGAGTTTGTTCCTCAACAGGACGAGCTCGAACGCGAGCGAGGTCTTCGCGGCGACGCGCCGCATGAGCGGAATGTCGGGGCGGGGGAGCGGTCCGTCGTCGCCGTCGAGGTACAGGAGCGCGGCCGTGCGCTCCTTCACCACGATCGGGAGGATCATCACGCTCGTGGGAAGCCTGCCGCCCAGCGCGGTGAACAGGTCCCGGTTCGCGGGAAGCCCGGGAACGACGCCGAAGTAGAAGTCGCGGCTCTGGAGGGCGGTGTCGAACACCGTCCCCGATCCGAGCGGGACCGAGACGCTCTTGAGCTCGGGGCCCTCGAAGGATCGCCCCCGGCCCGCCACGCCGCGGATCGCTTCCTTCCCGATCGCGAACAGCCCGGTGCGGCTGGCCTGTCCGGCGCAAAACGCGAACAGGGCTTCGGCGATGTCGTTGCGATCCCGCGCCGAGCTGAGCGCCTCGTCGAGCGCGCCCCACGCGATGCTCCGGCCGGCCTCCGCGCCGGCCGCCGGCGGCGGAGGGGCGGGCTCGCGATCCGAGATCAGCTCTCCCGGGCGGTGCAGGTATTCATCGAAGTTCACCTCCGCGTCGAGCGGGCGGCCGTCGAGCCCGACCTCGCCGGCGGCTCCGAGGACCGGCGCGTCCTCGGCGCCGTCCGCCTTCGCCACGGCGCGCGCGGAGGTCGGGGGGCGCGAGGTGCCGGCCAAAGAGATGCCCTTGGTCCCCTCGAAGCGGAGGCGGTACCAGCGCTCGAGCGCTTGATACAGACGCGGCTCGGTGGCGATCCAAGGCTCCACCACGAATCCGGTGGCGGTCTGGATCTCACGGATCGCGACGGCATCCTTGGGATTCAGCATCGCGACGCGGAGGTGCCCGTCCTCGAGCCGGATGGGACAGGCGCGGAATCGCTCCGCCAGCTTCTCCGGCATCGCCTGCAGGGCGTTGGGCGGGATGGCTCGCAGGTGGTCCCACGACGCGTAGGGGACCCCGGTGATCTCGGTGAGCGCTTCGCCCAGGACCGACTCGCTCACGTAGCCCAGCTTCAGCAGGTGGGAGACGACCTGTCCCCCGAAGAACCCCTGGGTCCGGCGTGCTTCGACGACCTGGTCACGGGTGACCCAGCCGTGCTCCAGGAGATAGTCCGCCACCCTGTCGCCGAGCACCACGCTCCCCTCCTTCGACGCAGGCCGTCAGCGGCGGTCGTGCCCTCCGTGTCCGCCGTGATCACCGCCGCGAGGTCCGCGGCCGCCGCGGGGCCGGTCGCCCCCTCCACCCCGAGGGCGGCCCTCGCCCACGGCCGCCGGCTCTGCCGCCGGCTCGCCGCGCTGCTCGCGCAGGACGGCCTTGCGCGAGAGGCGGACGCGACCCTGGCCGTCGATGTCGATGACCTTGACCAGGACTTCGTGCCCCTCGTCGAGGACGTCGCGCACCTCGTTGATGCGGTGCTCGTCGATCTCGGAGATGTGGAGGAGTCCCTCAACTCCGGGGAGGACCTCGACGAACGCGCCGAAATTGACGACCCGTACCACCTTACCGAGGTAGGTCTTGCCCAGCTCGGCCTCGGCGGTGAGCTCCTTGACGATCGCGACCGCGCGCTGCGCCGCCGCCTCGTCGGTCGAGGCGATGTCCACACGGCCGTCGTCGTGGACCTCGATCTTGCAGCCCGTGCGCTCGACGATCGAGCGGATCGTCTTTCCGCCCTGTCCGATGACGTCGCGGATCTTCTCCTTGTTGATCTGGATCGTGATGATCCGCGGCGCGTAGGGCGAGATCGAGCCGCGCGGGGCCTCGAGCGCCTTGCTCATCGTGTCGAGGATCTCGAGACGCGCCTTGCGCGCCTGCTCGAGCGCGCGCTCCATGATGTCGCGGGTGATCCCCGTGATCTTGATGTCCATCTGGAGGCCGGTGATCCCGCGCGCGGTGCCCGCGACCTTGAAGTCCATGTCGCCGTGATGGTCCTCCGCCCCCGCGATGTCGGTGAGGACGGCGTACTTCTCGCCGATCTTGACGAGCCCCATCGCGATCCCGGCCACCGGCGCCTTCTGCGGCACGCCGGAATCCATGAGCGCGAGGGAGCCGCCGCAGATCGACGCCATCGACGAGGATCCGTTGGACTCGAGGATGTCCGACACGATGCGGATCGTGTACGGCCACTCGTCCTCCTTGGGGATCAAGGGAAGAAGCGAGCGCTCGGCCAGAGCGCCGTGCCCGATCTCGCGCCGGCCCGGGCCCCGCAGGAACTTCACCTCGCCGACCGAAAACGGCGGGAAGTTGTAATGGAGCATGAAGCGACGGAGCGATTCCCCCTCGATCCAGTCCAGCTTCTGGGCGTCGGCCGACGTCCCGAGCGTGACCGTGACGAGCGCCTGGGTCTCGCCGCGCGTAAAGAGCGCCGAGCCGTGCGTGCGGGGGAGGACGCCCACCTCGCACGTAATGGGACGGATCTCGTCGAAGCGCCGGCCGTCGAGGCGGATCCCCTTGTCCAGGATCTCCTCGTGGAGGAGCTCGTCCTGAAGGTCGTACCAGGTCGAGCCGGCGAAGGCGCGGACGGCGGGTTCGTCCTCGGCGAAGGTCGCGAGCATCTCTTTCTTGAGGGCGTCGACCTGGGCGTAGCTCTCGAGCTTGCCCTTGATCCGCATCGCGGCCGCGAGCTTGTCCTTCCATGCGGAGGAGATCCGCTCCCGCACGCCCGTGGGCTCGGGCTTGACCGGAACATCGCGTCGCGAGCGGCCCAGCTCGGCCGCCAGCTCGTTTTGCGCCGCGACGATCGTCTTGATCGCGTCGTGGCCGCGGACGATCGCCTCGAGCATCTCCGCCTCGGAAACCTCGGTCGAGCCCGCCTCGACCATGACGACGGCCTCCGCCGATCCGGCGACGACGAGGTCGAGCCGGCTGCCTTCGAGCTCGGCGTAGGTCGGATTGATGACGTACTCGCCGGAGGGGGAGAGGCCGACACGGACGGCGGCGATCGGGTGGGGGAACGGGATGTCGGAGACCGCCAGCGCGAACGACGCGCCGGTCAGCGCCAGGACGTCGGGATCGTTCTCCTGGTCGGCGGAGAGCACGAGCGCGATCACCTGGGTTTCGCAGGCCCAGCCCGACGGGAACAGCGGGCGGAGCGGCCGGTCGATGAGGCGGGAGGTGAGAACCTCCTTCTCGTTGGGACGCCCCTCACGGCGGAAGAAGCCGCCGGGGATCTTGCCCGCGGCGTACGTGTTCTCGCGGTAGTCGACGGTCAGGGGCAGGAAGTCCACTCCCTCGCGCGGGGTTTTCGCCGCGCAGACGGTGACGAGCACGACCGTGTCGCCGCACCGAACGGTCACGGCGCCGTCGGCCTGCTTGGCCATCTTTCCTGTCTCGATTTGGATCGTCTTGTCTTGGAGTCGGACGTCCTTCCTGCGTATCAAGGTCGTGTCTCCTGCGTCACCCGCTCACCCGAGAGGGCGCCGCGCCACGCGCGGCCGGAGGGCGGGAGAGACCGCTCGGTCTCTTGGTCTTGGTCGTTCGTTTGTCGCGCGCGCGTAGGGGTGGGACACCCCCGGTCGTACGCCGGGTCGATCGAGCGTACGCGTCCTACTTGCGGAGGCCGAGCCGGCCGATGATGCTCTGGTAGCGTTCAAAGTTCTTGCGCTTGAGGTAATCGAGCAGCCGGCGACGCTTCCCGACCATCTTCATCAGGCCGAGTCGCGAGTGGTAATCCTTGGCGTGGGTACGGAAGTGCTCCGTGAGATGTTCGATGCGCCCCGTGAGGATCGCGATCTGGACCTCAGGAGACCCGGTGTCGCTTTCGTGGGTGCGGTAGCCGGTGATGAGCTCGGTTTTGCTGGCGGCCGTGGGGGCCACGTTCGTCCTCCTCCGAAGCCGGCGACAGGTGCGCGCGGCCCAGATGTTCTATCGCTGAAACGTCTTCAACTCGAAGAGCGGGCGGAGGTTATCACAGCGGCTTCGCCACCGGCAACCAGCACCACCCGGGGCTTCAACCGTCCGCCCGCGACCTCCCCGATCCCGACGAGGGCGCCCTCTCCGTCCCGGACCGCGACCATGCCCGCGGGCAGGACGGACTCGAAGATCCTCCCGTGACGGAAACCCTCCGCGGCCTGAGCGTTCAGAGCGGTCGAAGGAACGGACAGGGGGAGGCGGTCGATCGGGGTCAACGCCTTCGCCAGCCCCTCCACGCGATCGACGGGCACGGCATCGGCCACATCGAGCGCCCCGATGCCGGTGCGTCGCAGGGAGGCGACGGCCGCGCCGCATCCGAGGGCCGCTCCCAGGTCCCGGACCAGGGCGCGAACGTAGGTTCCCGAGGAGACGGAGCTCTCGAACGTCCAGAGACCGGTCTCGGACGAGGGCCTGACGTCGAATCGGTCGACTTCGATCTCACGAGCCGGGGCGGACAGCGGGACCCCTCGGCGCGCCGCCCGGTAGAGGCGCCGGCCGGCGACGTGCCTCGCCGAGATCGAAGGCGGGCTCTGCCAGCCGCGTCCGACGAGCTTTGCGGCCTCGGCGCGGACCGCGGCATCGGCGGGGAGGGCACCCTCGTGCCGCTCGAGGACCGGCTCCGCCAGATCGTCCGACAACGTGGTCACGCCGAGCCGGAAGGAGCCCTCGTAACGCTTCGGGGCGGAGGGAAGGTAGGCCGCGAGCCGCGTCGCCGTGCCGAGCAGGAGGATGAGCAACCCCGTGGCGGGTGGGTCCAGCGTCCCGGTGTGTCCGATGCGCGTTTGTCCGGTGACGCGGCGGAGGCGGTCGACGACGTCGTGGCTCGTCGGTCCGGCCGGCTTGTCGATCAGGAGCATCCCTTCCCAGGCGGGCATCATGAGCCGGGCTCGTCCTCTTCCGCGCCGGGGAGCTCGTCGTGCGCGTGGATCTCCTGGAGGATCGCTTCGACGCGCGAGCCGCGCTCGAGCGTGGCGTCGGATACGAACTTCAACCCCGGGGTGTAACGCAGGCGCGCCCGGTCGGCGAGCGCGCGTCGCAGGAACGTCGCGGCACGGTTGAGACCCTCGACCGCGGATTCCCGCTCGGCTTCCGATCCCAGGCGGGACACGAACACGCGCGCCTGCTTGAGGTCGGGAGACAACTCGACGCCGGTCAACGTGACGAATCCGACGCGAGGATCCCGGACCTCGCGGATCAGCTCGACCAGCACTCCCCGGATCTGTTCGGCGACGCGCTCGTGACGGCGGTTCATGCGAACCCTCCGTCGAGGAAGTCGCGGCCCGTCTCGATGAGGTGACCGGGGATGTGGCTCTCCGTCTCGCGCACGACCTTCTCGAAGAGAGCGTCCAGGACGTCCCTGTGGCCCGCGATCGAGACGATCGCGATCGAGGCCCGCTGCCAGAGGTCGGCGTGCTCCTCGAGCTCGCTGACGGCCACGTTGTGCCGCGCGCGGAGCCGCTCCTTGACGGAGCGCACCACCTGGCGCTTGTCCTTGAGGGAGTGCGCCTCGGGAAGGTGAAGCTCGAACGTGAGAACGCCGACGGTCATGATCGGCGGCTCCTGGCCCCGCGCGGCGCTAGAGGCTCTCGACGGCGACCTTCTCGACCGTGAAGAACTCGATCACGTCGCCTTCCTTGAGATCGTTGAAGTTGGCGATCCCGATTCCGCACTCGAAGCCGGACTTCACCTCGCTCACGTCGTCCTTGAAGCGGCGGAGCGATCCGACCTTGCCGGTATAGATCACGACGTTGTCGCGGATGAGGCGCACCTCGGCGCTGCGGCGGATCGAGCCGTCGGTGACCATGCACCCCGCGATGACGCCCGCCTTGGGCACGCGGAACAGCTGGCGAACCTCGGCCTGTCCGAGCACGGTCTCCTTGGTCGTCGGCTCGAGCAGCCCGATCATGGCTTGCCGGAGATCGTTGACGACGTCGTAGATGACGTTGTACAGCCGGATCTCGACCTCTTCCTGGCGTGCGAGCTCCGCGGTGGCCCGGTCCGGCCTCACGTTGAAGCCGACGATCACCGCGTTGGAGGCGGACGACAACAGCACGTCGGCCTGGCTGATCGCGCCGGTGGACGCGCGCAGGATCGCGACGCGAATCTTGTCGGATGGGAGCTCCCCGACCGCCTGCTGGAGCGCTTCGAGGGATCCTTGGACGTCGGCCTTGATGAGGACCGACAGCTCCTTGATCTCGCCCTCCGCGATCTCGCGCGAGAGGCTCTCCAGGGTGCGGCGCGAGGACTTCGCCAGGGCGGCGACACGCTGCTTCTCTTGACGGAACGACGCGATCTGCCGCGCCTTCCACTCGTCGGCGACCCCCTGGAACAAATCGCCGGCGGCCGGCTCCGACGCGAAGCCCATGACCTCGACCGGCGTGGCCGGTCCCGCCGCGTCGACCCGACGCCCGTTCTCGTCCGCCATCGCGCGAACCTTGCCGAAGGCGGCGCCGGCGATGAACGGATCGCCGATCTTGATCGAGCCGCTCTGCACGAGGACCGTCGCGACGATCCCGCGCGCGCGGTCGAGTTTCGCCTCGAGCACGACGCCGGCCGCAGGTTTGTCCGGGTCGGCCTTGAGGTCGGCGAGGTCCGCGACGAGGAGGATCATCTCGAGAAGCTCCTCGATCCCTTGCCGCTTCTTCGCCGAGATCTCGCACGCGACGATCTTCCCTCCGTACTCCTCGATGAGGAGGTCGCGTTCGGCCAGCTGTTGCTTGACGCGGTCGGGCCGAGCATCCGGCTTGTCCACCTTGTTGATGGCCACGACGATCGGCACGCCCGCCGCCTTCGCGTGGTCGATCGCCTCGACGGTCTGCGGCTTCACTCCGTCGTCCGCGGCCACGACGAGCACGACGATGTCCGTGACGCGCGCGCCGCGGGCTCGCATGAGGGTGAACGCCTCGTGGCCGGGCGTGTCCAGGAACGTGATCTTCCGGCCGCGCTCCTCGACCTGGTAGGCGCCGATGTGCTGCGTGATCCCGCCGTGCTCCTCGCTCACGACGTTCGTGGCGCGGATGGCGTCCAGCAGCGAGGTCTTGCCGTGATCGACGTGTCCCATGACGGTCACGACCGGTGGGCGGGGGAGAAGGACCTCCTTGCCCGTCGCGGCCGACGCGAAGGCCTCTTCGGCCGTGTCTTTCTGGACCTCGTCCTCGAAGGAGATGATCGTGGCCGCCGCGCCGAACTCCTTGGCCACGTCGATGGCCATCTGCGGATCGAGCGGTTGATTGATGTTCGCGAAGACGCCCTTGGTCAGGAGCTTGGCGATGACGTCCTTGGACTTGCGGTTGAGCTTCTCCGCGAGCTCCTTCACCGTCACGGCTTCCGAGAGCGTGATCGTCGAAGGGACCGGGGGCAGATCCGGTTTCGGCTTCGACGGGGGAGGAGGCGCCTCGAAGCCGCGCGCACGTGCGCGACGCGCTTCGCGGTCGGCCGCCGGCGCGGTGCGTCCGGGCACCGGTGGGCGTGGCGGAGGCGTCGCGGTCCCCGTCGCGGGACCCACCGGCGGCGGACCGCTGCGAGGCGGAGGCGGACGATACCCCTCCGTGCGCGGAGCGATCGGAGGACGCCCGGCGGGGGCGGGCCGTGCGCCGTAGGGCGACCCGGCCGTCCGCGGAGGGACCATCTTCGGGACGAGCCGCTTGGCCGCGAAAACTCGAGGACGCGGGGCCTGCGGCGGAATGTCGGGGGGCGGCGGGAGCGGCGGGAGCGGCACACTCTCGGCAGCGCGCGGCGCTTCCGCGGGCATCGCCGGAGCCACCGGCGCCGCGGGGTCTGCCGGAGGCACCGCGGGAGCGGCGGCGGCCGCCGGCTCGACCGGGACAGCAGGCGCGGGGGCCACCGCGACCTCCGGAGTCACGGGCTCGGGAAGCGGCGCTTCGGAGGCGGTAGCCTCCACCGGCGCCGGCGCCGCCTCCGGGACCGCAGGGGATTCCTCGGTCCGGCGGAGATCCATGAGCCGTCGCTTCTCGTGCTCGAGCGCGGCGGTGAGCTTCTCCCGGACGAGCGCGGCCGTGGAGACGTCGAGGGAGCTGAGATCCGAGTGGACCTCTTTCCCCAGGCGGTCGAGGAGCTCCAGGATCAGAGCGCTCTGAACCTTGAGCTCCTTGGCCAGCTGATAGACGCGAAGACCCGGCATGCGCTCTCCCGTTATCTCGCTTCGGTTCCGTCCGGCGCCGGCGTGACCGTGTCCGCCGAAGCACCCGCCGCCTCGTCCTCGACGGGCGGTTCGGCCTGCTCTTCTTCGCGGGCCGCCAGCGCCTGCTCCGCTGAATCGTGGATCTCGATCGCCTCGTCCTCGTGAATCCCGTCGATGGACATCAGATCTTCGAGCGAAGCGAGGCACAGCTCCTCGATGCTGCGAAACCCGGCGTCGAGCAGCCGCGCGACCGTGGACTGAGCGATGCCGGGAAGGCTGGACAACTCGCGGCTGGCCTGCGCCATCCGCTCCATCTCGGCCTCGATCTCGGCCTTCTTTTCCGTCTCGCTCTTGATGTCGAGCCGCCAGCCGACGAGCTTCGACGCCAGCCGGACGTTCTGGCCGCGCTTGCCGATCGCGAGGGAGAGCTGATCCTCCGAGACGATGACCTCCATCTCGCGCGCCTCGTAATCCCGGACCGACACGCGGTTGATGACGGCCGGATTGAGAGCGTGGCGTACGTACCCGGACGCGTCCTCGTCGTATTGGACGATGTCGATCTTTTCGCCCCGGATCTCGCGGATCACCGCCTGGACGCGAGAGCCCTTCATGCCGACGCACGCTCCGACCGGATCGACGTCGCGGTCCTTCGAGCGTACGGCGATCTTGGTCCTCTCGCCGGCGTCGCGAGCGACGCTGACGATGACGACGGTGCCGTCGTAGATCTCGGGGACCTCCATCTCGAAAAGCTTGCGGACGAGGATCTCGCTGGCGCGGGAGAGGGTGAGCTGCGGGCCCTTTCCTTGCCGTTCCACGTTGACGAGGACCGCGCGGACGCGGTCCCCGGGGTTGTAGTGCTCGGCGCGCGACTGCTCGCGGCGGGGGATGATCCCCTCCGTGCGTCCGAGATCGACGATCATGTCGCCCCGGTCGAACCGCTTCACCTGGCCGGTGAGCAACTCGCCGATGCGGTCGCCGTACTCGCGCCAGACGATCTCGCGCTCCGCTTCCTTGACCTTTTGGTAGATGACCTGCTTCGCCGCTTGCGCAGCGATCCGGGTCAACGGCACGTCGATCCCGTCCTTGACGGTCTCGATGATCGTGCCGATCTCCGCGTCGGGGCGGATCTGGCGGGCCTCTTCGAGGGTGATCTCGACATGCGGATCCATGAGCTCGTCTTCGGTGACCACGGTCTGCTTCGAGAAGACGATGAACTGGCCGCTCTCACGGTCGAACCGCGCGCCGAAGTCCTCCTTGCTGCGAAGGTACTTCCGCGAAGCGGCGGCGTAGGCCTCTTCGACCGCCTGGATGATCACGTCGGGATCGATGCCCTTCTCCCGCCCGATGATCTCGATGGTCTGGAACAATTCGCTGCTCATCTCGATCCTCGATCACGCCCCGTGCGTGCGACCAAAAATCGCACCGCCACGGTGTTTTCCAATGCCCCGATCCACGGAGCGGGCGCACCCCTCCGTCATCGGTGCACCCTTCTTTCGAATGCTCCGTGAGGACCGAAGGACTATATCACGCGGTGCTCAGCGGTCCTGAGGGCGGCGTCCTTTGGGCGCAAGTGATTGCTTGAGCAAGGAGATACGGTCCCCCGGGATCTCCACGACGGTTCCGTCGTCGTCCACGCGGACGAGGCCCTCCGCTGCCGCGAGGAGGACGCCGACGACTTCCCGGCCGCGGCCGTCCTCGTCCAGGAATTCCGCCCGGACGATACGCCCCTCGTTGCGCCGCAGGTCGTCCTTCGTCCGGATCGGCCGGTCGAGGCCGGGAGACGAGACCTGCAGTTCATAGGGGGCCTCGAACAAGTCGATCGACTCCAACCGGGCATCCAAGGCTCGGGAGAGCGCCTCGCAATCCTGGAGGCCCACGCCCCGAGGCCCGGCGCGGTCGATGTCGATGCGCAGGAGCGAATGCTTGCCGCGGCTGTGGAAGGCCAGCTCGACGACTTCCAGTCCGAGGCTCGACGCGACCTCGTGCACCGCCGCCTCGACCTCGCCCCACGCGGCATCTCGACGAGAAGCCATCGGTCAGAGCTTACTGCAGGCGACCCTGAAGCTCCCGGATGGCCGGGTTGTCGGGAAAACGGCGGGCGACGTCGTCGAGCACGCGTCGCGCTTCTTCGCGCCGTCCGGCTCGAGCCAGTGTCAGCGCCGCCGCCACGTCGGCTCCGGGCCCGGAGAGACCGGATTCCTTGGCGCTCGAGAAGCTACGGAGGGCGCGATCGGTGTCTCCCAGGCGATCCCAAGCCGAGCCGAGGGCCATCCACGCTTCGCCTTCCCTGGGGGGAAACCTGTCCGCCCACGCGAGCGCCCTGCGCGCCTCGTCCGGCGCGCCGGCCGCGGCGCTCGCGGAAGCGAAGTGACCGAGATAAAGGCCGTTTTCCGGCTCGATCTCCCGAGCCTTGCCGAACCGCGCGGCGGCCGTCGCCGGATCGCCGCGGGCGAGCGCGATCTGTCCTGCAAGGTCCCAATAGGCATCCACGCGCGGGTGCGAGCGGAGCGTGTCCGTCAAGAAGGGCTCGAGCGTGGACGGGACACCGGCTCGAGCCTCGATCGCGTAGAGCCGCAGGGCGACGCGCACGATCAGCGGGTCGGCTTGAAGGGCGGAGCGGTAGGCGTTCGCCGCGCGCGTCGCGTCGCCGGACGCCTCCGCCATCCGGCCGTCGACGGCGGCCTTGACCGCAGGCGTCATCCGGGTCGACCAGCGGGAAGCGGACCGCTCCGCGCCCGCGGCGTCCTGCGCGAGAAGATGAAGCTCGATGATCCAGAGGAGACTGGACGGCTCCATGCCGTCGCCGTCGTGCTCCCAACCGGCCTCGAGCGCTTCGGCGGCATCGAGATAGCGCGCCTGACTCGCCCGGACTTCGCTCAACATCGAGTAGGTCTTCGCCAGCGGCCGCCGCTCGTTCGCCGCCAGCAGCTCTCGCTCCGCCTCCTGGAATCGTCCCTGCTTGATGTAGGAGACCGCGAGGTTGCGGTGGTAATAGACCTGCGTATCGACGCGCGGCGCGTCGCCTTCGGCCCTCGCATCGCCGTTGGCACCGTGATCCGTCTTCCCCGGATCGCCGCCCACGTACCCGAGGGCCCGCAGGTTCGCCATCATCTCGTCCATCGCCGCAGCGTCGACCTTGGCCGGACCGGCACGATCCATCGCGGCCCCGACGAGCTCGTAGGAGCGCAGGGAGCGCGGAGCGGCCGACCTCAGCTCGTCGGGCTCGAACGCCGCTTCGACGAGCCGGCCCGGCATGTCCGCCGCGATCGGCAGCCCCTCGAGGTACAGAAGGGTCGGGGCGACGTCGTAGACGCTCGTCGGTGGAAGGAGTCCATGGCGGATTCGAGGGCCGGAGAGGACCAAGATTCCCCAGTCGCGGTGCCATTCCGCGGGCTGAACGCTCGTGTAAGGCAGCACGCCTTCCGGACGCGCGTCCCCCGAAAGGAACCCGTGATCGGACACGATCATGAACGTCGTGTCGAGTGGCGCCGCGTCCACCAATTCCCCGAGAAGTTGGTCCTGGTACTCGTACCAGCGTGGGACGGCGTTCTGGAATCGCGCGAAATCCGGAGCGCTGACCATGTCCATCTTCGGCGCAAGAAAGTGCTGGAAGCGGTGTCCCATCATGTCCACGCCTTCGTAGTAGACGGCGACGAAGGGCACGCCGGACCGGAGGGCGTCCTTCGCGATCGCGTGGTACGTGCGCGTCCCGGAAAGGACCCGGCAGACGAACGCCACCGGACTCTGGGTTCCCTCCTCGCCCTTCTTGCGAGGCTCGTCCCGGCGCGGTGTGGACAGCTCGGTCACGGCGACGCGCCAATCGTCTCCCGTGAGGGGGAAGAACTTCGAAACGTCATCCGGGGTCAACGCCGTCCAAGGCACGAGCAGGCTTCGATGGTCGTTCAGGAAACTCTCGGGCGCCGTGACGCCGGCGACGCCGAGCACCTTGTCGACGCCGCCCGCGAGAAGTGTCGGCGCCAGCACGTCCGAGACGATCAGACCCGAGGTCGGCTCGGCGGGATAGCTCGCCCACCAGGCGATCCAAGCCGATCGGCGGTCGAAGTCGTTGAAGACGTTCCAGAGCGCCTTCACCTTGCGGAAATCGCTCGTGATCGGACGGCGAGCGTTCGAGGCGACGTCCTTGACCACGAAGTCGGCGATGCCGTGCTCCGTCGGCGCCTTGCCCGTGGCGATCGTCGTCCAGATCAGCGGTGAGAACATGGGGTCGTAGGAGCGCAGCTCCCCGTACGCCCCGCGCGCCATGAGCCGTGCGAGCCGAGGCATGCGACCGGCCGCGAGGAGCGGACGGATCACCTCCCAATCGGCGCCGTCCCATCCCACGAGCAAGACCGGGCCCCGAGCCGGGCGCGCGAGCCGGCGGGCCTCCTCGGTCGCTCGCCTGCGGATGAGCTCGCTTCCGAGCTCCGACCGGAACGTCATGCGGGAGACGTCGAGACCGGACGCCTCGAGCGCGACGGAGAGAGGACTCTCGACGAGCGAGGCGGTGGCGAGCAGGGTCTCGGCGTCGACCTTGGCACCCGCTTCCTGCAACACGTGATCGGCGAGCGCGCGCACGGAGCGCTCGAAGCTCGAATTCCGAACGTCACGAGCGAACTGGGGCGAGAGCCGAGAACCGACGCGGTAGGTGAGCTCGAGCCGGAATCCCAGGTCGCTCCCCTCGCGCGTGCGAAGGCGAAGGTCTTCGATTCGAACCTCGCCCCGGGCTGTGAGGCGGGTCACATGAGCGAAAGGCCGCCGGAGGTGCCAACCCTCGGGAAGGACCTGTTGTCCCTGTAACCCCACGAATCCGGACGGGACGCGCCAGAAGCTCCCGCCGGCCAGCACGGTCACCGAAACGAGCACGACGAGGATCACGAGACGGCGGGGGCGGGACATCCGCCGCCATTCTAGCGGTCCGCCCCGACTTGGACCCGGGGGGCACCGCGTCTACAATCGCCCACATTCCGACCGGGGGGCCGGTCAAGGAGCACCTCGTGAGTCGATCCCGATGGACGCGGTTGGCAATGGGTCTCGCGACGCTGATTTTGGCGACGAACGCGCGCGCTCAGGCGGCCAAGATGTACGGCGTCGTTTCCGACGAGTCCGGACAAGGCGTTCCGGACGTCAAGATCATCCTCGAGCCCGTGGCCGGGGAAGGCGGCGCCAAGGTGCAGGTCGCGTCCAAGGGCAAGAAGGGCGCGTACTTCTTCGGGCTCATCCGGCCGGGCACCTATCAGCTGAAGATCGACGCTCCCGGCAACGCGCTCCTCCGCCTGAAGGCCCAGGCGACGATGACGAACCCGGCGCTGAAGGACAAGGCGTGGTCGATCGACGGGCGCGTCAATCCCGATCAGCCGACGAAGTTGCGGATGGAAGACGCGATGGACGTGAAGTGCGACATCGTCGTCGGGAAAGCGATGGCGATCCCCACCGCGGAAGGTGGTACGGCCAGCGTGACGGCCGACCAGGCCTACGCTTCCATCGCGCAGCAGGTTCAGAAGGGAGATTGCGCGGGCGCTTTGCCCCAGGTGGACGCGTTCCTCACCGCGAATCCCCAGCACGGTCGCGCCTACTACTTGAAGGGATTCTGTTCGGCGATTCTGGAGAAGAACCAGGAGGCGATCGCGGCGCTCCAGAAGTCCATCGAGCTCGACCCGACGTTCGCCGGGACTCGAACGCTTCTCGGCAAGCTCTATATCCGGGAAGGAAAGCCCGCGGATGCCGAAGCAGCCTTCCGGCAAGAGTTGGAGAACGCGTCCGCCCCCCTGGAGGTGCAAGTCGATGCGTGGCTCAGCCTCGGAGGGGCGCTCCGTGAACAGAAGAAAACCGCCGACGCGACGGCGGCGTTCGAGAAGGTGATCGAGCTCGCCCCGTCACGTCCCGAGGGATACGTCGAGCTATCCAGCTTGCTCGCCGACACGGGAGACCCGAGCAAGGCCGAGGCCGTGCTCGCCCGCGCGAAGGACGCGGGCGCCGATGATCCCGAAGCGCTCCTCCACGTCGCGATCACTTACTTCAACAAGAAGGACAACGCGCATGCCGAGGCGATGTGCCGGCGCGTGATCGAGAGCGGAAAGGCGAGTCCCCCGGACCTGGCGTCGGCCTACGCCGTTCTCGGTCGCATCCAACTCAACGCCGGCAAGATGGACGACGGTGTCGCTTCGCTGAAGAAGTCGCTCGAGCTCGACCCCAAGGGGCGGTTCGCCGACCAGACGACGGACATCCTCAAGGCGCTGAAGAAGCTGTAGCCGGCGCGTCGCTCCGTGGCGACAGCGTGAAGGGGAGGGTGCGCTTGATCGGCGCGCTCGATCCCTCGACCGAAGCTTCCAGCCGAAGGGCATAGCTCCCGGCAGGAAGCGATCCCGGTCCGACGCGCGCGACCACGCGGTGTCCTCCGCTCGCCTCCGGCGCGAACTGCACGAGCTGCGTCGGAACCTCGACGGGCGCTCCGCCCGCGTCCAGCACGTGAATGCCGAGGTTCACGCGCGGTTTTCCTTCCACGAGGGGCACGCCGCGAAGCCATGCGACGAATAGCAGCGCGTGACCGACTTCGAAGTCGGAGGTCGTCGCCGGAAGCAAAACCCGCGATCCATCCGCCACGGCGAGAGGATCGGCATCCGTCGCGAGCTCGGGGCGGTTCAGCAGCGTGGAGGCCTGAGGGCCATCGGCGGCGACGTAGGCACCGGCGATGGCGAGCGTCGCCCCCGACGGTGGCGGCGGGACGGCGACCGAGGACGTCCAGGTCGCGAGCTGCGGAGGATCGTTGATTCTCAGGGTTCCCTGCAACTCGTAGATCCCCGGCACGAGCCCCAGCCGGCCTTCGACGCGCCACGCGTTCTGGAGCGTCGGCAGCCCGTCGGGACGGATCTTGGTCGCGAACGCGCGCTCGTAGCGCGCGACGACTTCCCCTTCGGCCCGGGCGACCAGCCGAAACTCAACGTCGAGCGCGCCCGTGCCGTCCGCGGACTTCTTGATCTCCATCGGACCCACGGCTTCCATCACGACGGCAACCGGAATCTTGCGCGCGTCGGTGGTGGGCAACGCGAGCGCCATCCCCCGCGCGGACACCGCGCGGTACTTGGTCATCGACTCCGTCGTCGTTCCCTTCGGCGGATTCGCGCGATCCAAGGGAGGCGCGTCGCCGTAGTGCCCCCGGCGGCTCTGAACCGTCGCTCCGGGGACGTTCACGCGAAGGACCGTTCGGTTGTAGCGATGGGCGTCTCCGACCGGCACGCGGCACGCGACGCGGTAAAACCGCGTCGACTCTTCCTGGATCGTCTCGAAGTCGCGATTGAGATCGGTCGAGGTGAGCATCCGCCCGCCCGTTTCGCTCGCGAGGATCCCGAGGAACTCTCGACGCGAAGACGCGCTCCCCGTCCCCAAGGATCGTTCGAGGCCGAGGTCGGTGAGGATGTTCTCGTCCATCCCCATCTTGCCCGCCGCGACTCTCCAATCGATCGCCTGACCCGCATCACCCATGCTCAGGTCGTCGCCGATGTCCAACGTGTAGGCGGTGATTCCCTGCCGGGAGAGGGTGCGCAACAGACTCTGGAACTTCGGCGTGAAACCGGTTGTCTGAAGGCGCAAATCTCCCGATGTGGTCAGGGGAAACCCCGAGGACGCCAGCACGAGAATGCGCTTGCCCGGCAGACCTTCGAACAGATCGGTCAGTCCCGTCAACGACTCGTACACATGATTTCGTTTCCAGTCGAGCTCGTTCGTCGCCAGCGCGGCGAGGCCCGTCAATCGTTGTTGGGCGACCGTATTGTTCGCGGTCGAGCTGTAGGCCAGCACGGACTCGCTGATGTCGTCCTGCAGGCTGGACGCCGGCATCCACGCGATACGGTCGATGGCCTTGGCCGTGGCCTCGCCATTGGCCGTCAGCCCGGAGATGGCTCGGAGCGAGAGATCGAGCTGATACACGGCGACGAGATCCTGGGGACCGGTGTGCGTCCGGACGAACTTCCGTGCCGCCGTCTTCACTTGGTTCATCCGAAGTGCCGTGGATGCGCCCAGCGCATCGAAGACGAGAATGAAGTTTCGCTTTTCGGTGAGCGCGGGCGTGCCTGGCTCCTGGGCCGTCCCTGCCGGAGCGGCAGGAGGAGTTGGAGTCGCACCCGCGGTCGAGGGCGACGGACTCGTCGGCGCCGCGCCGGTCTCGTCGACCGCGACGACCTCGAGGGGAGCGCCGTCCTCCGTCACGGAGAAGTTCTCGCGCTTCAGTCCACGGATGATCCGGCCGGACTTGTCTCGGACGACGACGTCGAACTGCGCCAAGCGCACCTCGACGCGTTCAACTCCGGCGACCGCCATGGGACTCGGCGAAGGCGTGGGGGAGGGTGCCTGCGCGTCGATCCCGGCGCCGAGCATCGAACTCATCACGGCGAAGGGGAGCCATCGACCGGGGCGCACGCTCGACATCTTAACGAGGCACGCGCCGGCCCGCCCGAAGTCGGAGGAAATCCACAAATCCCGGCAAGTTCAATATTTTGAATTCAGCAAAGGCGCCGCGATGGTGGCTGCTCCTTCGAGAATCGGACATAAACCCGCCGAATGGGGCTTTTTATCCAGAACATCAAAAGGGACATATATGGCATCGAACATGCTGAAATCGGACGGTATGCGGTTTGTCCGGGTACTTTCCGAATCAAACAATGTGAGCCGGGGGAGCTCGTCGGGGCGTCCATGGAGTCCCCGCCGGCATCAGTCTCGTGGGTGCATTTCCTACAGGAGCGAGGAGGATTTCTGATGGTCAAGCGATGGATCAAGTCGCTGCTCGTGGCGGGAGTCGCGTGCGTGATCGCGCTCTCCGCTCACGCTCAGACGGCGACGAGCGGCGTCATCGAGGGCCGCGTTCGCGATCAGGCCGGCAATCCGATCGCCGACGCCACCGTGACCGCGGTGGCGAACCGCGCGCCGATTGCGTCGGTCACGGACAGCCAGGGACGGTTCGTCATCCCCAACGTGCCACCCGGAACGTACAAAGTGCGCGCGGAGTCCCCCGGGAAGGCCGCCGTCATCCAGGAGCCGATCGTCGTCAGCATCAACACGCGATCTCGCGTCGACTTCACCCTCGTGGGAGGGCAGACGGAGACGGTGACTGTCACCGCGGAGGCTCCGATCGTCGACACGAAGTCGGTGACGACCGGCGGTAATTTCAAGGTCGAGGATTTCATCGAGCAGCTTCCGGTCGGACGAAACCTGGCCGCGACGCTGACTCTGGCCCCCGGTGTCGAGAGTGGCGGCGGGACGGGAGCGGGTAACTACTCGATCTCCGGCTCCTCCGGCCTCGAGAACTCCTACATCGTCGATGGTGTGAACATCACGAACACGGGCTACGGCGGTATCGGCTCGTACAACATCATCTTCGGCTCTCTCGGCACGGGCGTGACCTACGACTTCCTCGAGGAGGTGCAGGTCAAGACCGGTGGTATCGACGTGGAGTTCGGACAGGCGACCGGTGGTGTCGTCAACACCGTCGTGAAGAGCGGCACGAACGATCTCGCCGGCTCGGTTTCCCTCTACGCCGGCGCCCCCGTGAACGAGTTCAAGCAGACCTCGCTCAACGTCGGGGCCGTGAACAGCGTCAAGGGTGACTGGGGCGACAACGCCCAGTACGACATCGGCCTCTCCGTGGGCGGGCCGATCATGAAGGACAAGCTGTTCTACTTCGTCGCCTACAACCCCGTCTTCACGAAGACGGCGGGACAGATTGAAAACATCCCGCTGCCGTCCACCATCAGCAATGGTGATGTCACCAAGCAGCCCTACGACCCGACGGCATCGTTCCCCGCAGCCGTCGCGGGTATCCAGGTCCAAGAGCGTACGTCCAACAACTACGCCGGGAAGGTGACCTGGTACGCCAATCCGAACCATCGCGTCGAGTTCTCCGCGTTCGGCGATCCTTCCAAGGGCGATGCTGGCCCGCAGCGCTTCTCGTTGCGCAACATCGACTTTCCTGAGGGCGGCGGCCTTTCGGAGATCACGTACGGAGCGAACAACTACACGCTGAAGTACGACGCGGTCTTCACTCCGAGCCTTTTCATGACGGCGCAGATCGGGTACCACGACGGCAAGTTCGAGGAAACGTCGGCCCTCAACAAGTCCCGCTACACGGACCAACGCCAGCTCCGCTGCTTCCTCAGCCCGCGGCTCTGTGAGCCGGGTCAAGGGCGGGAGAACGCCGCGACATGGGCGTTCGGCGGCGTCGGCTTCATCTCGAACTCTTCCGACGAGAACCTTCAAGCGAAGGTCGTCGCCACCTGGTCGCTCGGCAACAACGAGCTGAAGGGCGGCCTCTCGTACGACCAGATCCAGTACACGGACCGCCAGGACTACACCGGCACCCCCATCCCCATCAAGTTCTCGCGGACGGGTGCCGTGGCGGCTCCGGGCGGCACGCTCAACACGCCGTGTCCCAATACCGGCCCGCCGTATCCGACGAACTGCTACGTGCTGCTCGATACGCGGACCGGCATCCTCGCCACGATGCGCAACAACCCGACCAACGGTCTTCTCCAGTGGCGCTCGACGCGAGGCCGTTTCAGTCCGAACGCCGGGCCGACGGAGACGGACGATTTCGCGATCTTCGTTCAGGACACCTGGACGTTCACGCCCAAGTGGACGCTGAAGGCCGGCGTTCGCGCCAACCAGCAGGAGATCCGCGGCGAGGGCACGTACACGCTGGTCCCGTACTTCGACGACGGTGTGCGGACGCCGGAGACCCCGATCGCCTCCGGTGACCCGACCCCCTACAAGTTCGACTGGGCGTTCGCGCCGCGCGTCGGAGTGACCTGGGACACGAAGGGCGATGGCCGCAGCAAGGCGTACGTGAACGTCGCTCGCTACTTCGAGCGCGTTCCGAACGACCTCGCGGTTCGCGCGCTCTCCAACGAAGCGGGGCTCGGGACCGTGTCGTTCAACGGCTGGGACACCGACCTGGGTCAGCCGACGCAGCAGGCCACGGGTGGTGCGTTCCGTGGCGGCCAGACCCGCGTCGAGGACGGCACGAAGCTCCCGTACGTGGATGAGTTCGTCGTCGGTTGGCAGCAGGAGCTCGGACGGGACGTCTCGTACGAGATCCGCGGTATCTACCGCGAGCAGGGCCGAGCGCTCGAGGACGTCCAGTTCAATTCGGTGGAAGCGACCGAGAACTACTACGCCTACGCCTACTTCGGGGAAGCAGGGGCCCAGATCGACACAGTCCCGTTCCCGAACGACCCCGCCACGTTCTCACCCGACGGCGGCGTGACTGTGCTGCCGGGTGCGCCGTTCGGCGAGTATGTCCTGGGGAATCCCGGCGAGAACACTCCGTCAGGCTTCCCCAAGGCGGTGCGCAAGTACTACGCGCTCGAAGCGATCCTCAACAAGCGCTTCGGCGATCACTGGCTCTTCTACGGCAACGCGCGGTTCTCGCGGCTGCGCGGGAACTACGAAGGTCTGTACCGGAATGACAATGGTCAGTCGGATCCGAACATCTCCTCTCTCTTCGACTTCCCGAACTCGCCGCTGCTCGCCGGACAGTTCGAGCCGGGTCCGCTGAACACGGACAGGCCGTTCTCGATGAAGCTGTACGGCTCGTACCAGTGGGACAATGGCGTGAGCATGGGCGCCGCGCTCAACGTCGCCGCGGGCGTGCCGCGGACACCGCTCCTTGCTCACCCGAACGGCTTCTACCAGAACGCCGGTGAGGTCCCGGGTCAGAATCCGATCTACTACTGGTATTCGGCGAACGGAAGCTGCGCCGAGCCTCTCTGCTTCACGACGGGCACCGCGCTGGACTTCTTCGCAGACACCAACGCGGACATCCCCGGGGCCTCGTGGAACTTCCCGCACCTCTTCACCTATCAAGACGCGGGACGCGGGTTCCTCGGTCGCACCGCAACG
>Ga0068859_100001040_pt1 | contig 28431 bp, 20 predicted proteins | sample KBSSwiS22_FD_66585 | JGI IMG/M metagenome (GOLD analysis project Ga0068859, IMG submission 66585) | Switchgrass rhizosphere microbial communities from Kellogg Biological Station, Michigan, USA - KBS Switchgrass S2-2 | ecosystem: Host-associated > Plants > Roots > Rhizosphere > Soil ...
CTGAAGCCTGCAGACTTCCTGTCATCCTCCAAATTACTGAAGAGAGCCAGGGCAACAGGGAAAGTAGCTCCCATCGCGACGCAATAGGGAAGCAGCGCTACCAGAATGATCAGGGAAGATAGAAGGAAATAGGCGCCATTGGCCATGGAAACGGACGCGATCGCAGAGGCTCCGTATGACATCAAACTCGGAACAAGCAGCCCCCCAAAAGAGATGATCAGTTCCAGCAGGGCGTAGGTACGAAGACCAGACAGAAGCCTGCGCTTCTGCAAATCTGCGAAGTATCTCCCTCCGAGGAAATTTCCGAGCGCCAACCCCAGCATGAAAACGGAAAGCACGGAGGCGACGATGGGCGCATTGACTCCAAACTTTGCGACAGCTAGCCGCAGCCAAACGGTCTGATAAAGGAGCGAGCAAAAACCAGAGAGAAGAAAGCAGAGATTAATGCGCTCCACCGGCAGGTGCGACACGGCGACTTTCATCTTCAGCCCTTGATCCACGACGACGATGATATGAGGATGACGGCGCCAAACGAGCCGATTTGTTTGCGGGCGCGGAACCTCCAACACCACGCCGGCGCTTCGCGCCGGGCACCTGCCAGTGTCGGCTCTATTCGATGAAGTCCGGAGCTTTTTTCAATTTTTCATGCAGCGCCATGTCGTGCTGAATCCACATGGTCGCGCCACTGGCTTTGAGAAATTCTTCAGTCTTTTTACGGGTTTCCCGAGTCTGCTCGCGATTCGTATCGAACGTCGGAATACGGTCGAGCGTGCGCTCTTCCGGATAGTGATAGAGATCTCCCGCCAGAAGAACCGGACCGGTTTTGGCAAACTTGATGAAAAGCATCTGATGGCCGGGGGTGTGACCCGGAGCAAATTTCAGTACGACCGTCCCATCGCCAAAGACGTCATGATCCGTATTCTTCACGATGGTCGTTTTCGCATCTTTCAGCTTGCTGTACTGCGCGGCCGGCGCCATGGGCGGCGGCGGCACCGTGAACATGGCAGCGCGCTCTGCTTCCTGCACGATCCAGGTTGAGCCGGCGAATTCGTTGGCATTGGCCGCGTGATCTCCGTGGTAATGCGACATCGCGAGGTACGTGATGTCTGATGGTTTGTAGCCGAGCCGTTGCAGCTGAGGCAGCAGCTTCTGGCTTGTGCGGAATGGCCCCTGCGATCCTGGACCGGTTGCGGGCATGTTCGCATCCGCGATCTGGCCGACATCCCACATCAAAGTGCCTCTGGGATGCACCACGAGATAGCAGGGCGTTATGAAATCCAAGGGGCCTTTGATCTCGTTCGGCCTGAGATCGTAGGACTCCGGATTCATCGCGACGATGGTCCCGCAATCCAGAATGTAGAGACGTACCGAAGAAGGTGCCGCCGGCCTCTGCTGGGCGAGCAGAGAGGTTGCGAGGGCCAGGCCCAAAAGAATAGTTCGCATTAACTTCTCCTGTTCATTGCGGACGCGTGGCATAACCGGGCCGTGCTCGAACTTTGTAAGATTTGCCCGGCACGGTCACGCGCAATTCCTGATAGCGACTCTCACGATCCTGGACCCGGGGATAAAACGCAAGCGTGTACTGCGTCCTCAGGTCTTCGCTGATTTCTGCGACTGCCTGCGCGAGTTCCTTGTCGGATCGTGGAAAGAAGAAATCCCCTCCGGATTCTTTGGCCACTTTCTCCAGAGCAACTTGCGGGTTGTCGATCGCTGTTCCGTCGAGTCGCGTCAGCTTCACGTTCGCATCCCGATAGAGTTGCTCTTCTTCCCTGGTGAAATATCCGATGGTGAAGATCTGGATCTCGGATTCCCGAACGGAACGAACTATCTCCGACAGCTTGTGCGTGCTGTGCTGGTCCGCTCCGTCGGAAATAACAACCAGAGCGCGTCGAGGCAGCACGGCATGATCGGTTAGAGTGACTCCCTTGAGGATCGCGTCGTAGAGGCTGGTGCCTCCACCCAGAGCCGTTCGCTGAATCGCGAACATGACGTCCAGACGGTCCGACGTAAAGTCGGCGCCAACACTTACGAAATCGTCAAACTCGACATAGAAGAACTCGCTTCCCTCGCGCGCACCGTTCACAAGCGCTCGCGCGGCGTCTTTAGCGCGATCAAGCTTGTTGCCGTAACTCATGCTGTTGCTGCGATCGAGAACGATGCCGAGAGTAATTGGCTGCGGTTCGCTGGAGAAGAACCCAATGTCGCGGGAGACACCATCTTCGTAGATGGAAAAATCTTTTGCCGTCAAGCCGGGAACATCTCGACCACGAGAGTCGATAACGCGGACGCCGAGGGTAACGAGCGAAACATCCACGCGGATCGCGTGCTGCGCGGCGACCAGCAGCAGGAGTGCGGCGAATGATGTCGTGAATATAGAGGGCATCGTGCGTTTTGCCGATTATACGCCATTCGTGGGGCATTCCTTCCCCCACTGGGAATTCTAGTGGCGGCGGCTTCGCAGCTCCCTCCTCCCGGTGGGAGAGGGAATACGTGTTCGCATTTGCACCACGTCGTACTAAGGTAGCGGTGTGCGTGATGGTCTACTGATTCTCGATGTTGGCTCCGTCCTGACTCCATTCGACAAGTTCTCACCGGGCCGCGTTGTCGTCCTTGGAGACCGTATCGAGGCTGCGGGCACCATTTCCGACGTACGGATTCCCGCCAGCGCGACACGCCTGGACCTTCCGGATCTCATCCTCGCTCCCGGCTTCATCGAACCTCACGTCCACGGATGCGGCGGCTTCGACGTCATGGACGCCACACCCGATTCGATGAATATCATCAGCAAAACGCTGGCGAAGTACGGAACGACGTCGTTTCTGCCGACGACTGTATCCGCTCCCCTCGATGTTCTCGAAGTGGCTCTCAAACGCCTGGCCGACTTCATCCACGCAGAACCCGCCGGCGCGACGCCGCTCGGCATCCATCTTGAAGGACCTTTCCTCAACGTTCAAAAACGAGGGACCCATCAGCCCGGCAATGTTTGCAAGCCTGATCCGGTGCTCCTGTTGAAATGGATGCAACTGTCGGGCGGGCATCTGAAACTCCTGACGATGGCTCCCGAACTCGCTGGAGCCGCCCTGACCGCCGATCGGGCCCGCGGCGCGAACGTTGTCGTTGCGATGGGCCATTCGGACGCGACATTTTCTGAATCGCTTGAGGCAGTGAATGCAGGCACTCACTACGCTGTCCACACGTTCAATGCAATGCGACAGTTCTCCCACCGCGACCCCGGAATTGTTGGCGTCGTGCTTTCAGACGATCGAATCTTCGCCGAGGTCATCGCCGACGGCGTGCATGTCGCACCCGAGGTGGTCCGTATCTTTGCGAAAGCAAAAGGTGCGACGCGAATCATCCTCGCGACGGACGCAACCAGTGCGACGGGCATGCCCGATGGCCAATACGCCCTCGGCAGCGGCAAGGTCCAGGTTCAAGGCGGCGTTTGCCGCGATGCGGAAGGCCGACTGGCGGGAAGCACGCTGACGCAGGATCGTGCGCTGCGCAATTTGCTCGAGTGGACAGGCCTGCGTCTTGACGATGCTCTCCTCGGGCTGACCGCCAATCCTGCAGAGGCTCTGGCGATTGATGGCCGTGGACGCATTGAGCCTGGCGCAGTCGCCGATCTGACTTTGATGGACAAGAATCTTGAAGTCGTTCGAACTTACGTCAGCGGCAAGCTTGTTTTTGCAAGGTAACCCTAGGCACAATCGCGTGCGATGGACAAACTGCGCATTACCGGCGGTCAGAAGCTGGAAGGAACGATCCGCGTCAGTGGGGCCAAGAACTCCACGCTGCCGGCGATGGCAGCCTCGCTGCTGACGGCAGACGAAGTCCTTCTGACAAACATTCCCCTCGTCGCAGACATACGTACCACTCGGCGGCTTCTGGGTGAGCTGGGTGTCCGCGTTGAATTCGAAGACGGCCACGCGGTGCGCGCCCGCGCGGAAAAGATCACCTCGCACGAAGCGCCCTACGATCTCGTAAAAACAATGCGCGCTTCGGTGCTGGCTCTGGGTCCGCTGCTGGCACGAACGGGCAAGGCTCGAGTTTCTCTTCCGGGCGGCTGCGCGATCGGAGCTCGCCCCATCAACCTGCACCTGAAGGGGCTCGAAAAGCTCGGGGCCCGCGTCAAGACGGAATACGGATACGTCGAGGCCGAAGCCGCGGAACTCACCGGGGCGCACATCGTTTTCGACAAGATTACGGTCACAGGCACCGAAAACCTGATGATGGCCGCCGTGCTCGCGCAAGGCACAACGATCCTGGAAAACTCAGCATGCGAACCGGAAGTGACCGATCTCGCAACGCTGCTTACAAAAATGGGCGCAAAGATCAGCGGCGCAGGAAGCTCGACCATCATGATCGAGGGTGTTCGTGAACTCCATGGGGCGACCCACGAGATCATTCCAGACAGGATCGAAGCCGGAACATTCCTCGTCGCCGGCGTGATGACCGAAGGAGAGCTGGAGATCACCTCATGCGATCCCTCTCACATGGCGAGCGTGATCGAGAAACTCCGTGAAGCCGGAGCGGTCATCGACGTCGGAAAGGACCGCATGAAGGTGAAGACGCACGGCAAACTACAACCTGCCGATCTGACGACGAAGGAATATCCCGGCTTTGCAACCGACATGCAGGCTCAGTACATGGCGCTGATGACCCAGGCGGACGGCATCTCCGTGATCCACGAAAATATTTTCGAAAACCGTTACATGCATGCCAGCGAGCTGTTGCGTATGGGAGCTCACATTCGCATCGATGGATCCCGCGCGATCGTTGCGGGAAAGACTCGCCTGACGGCTGCCAATGTCATCGCTTCAGACCTTCGCGCGAGCGCATCTCTTGTGCTTGCGGCGCTGGTTGCGGAAGGCGCTACGGTCGTGGACCGCATCTATCACCTGGATCGCGGCTACGAGAAGATTGAAGAGAAGCTGCAATCCGTCGGAGCCCGGATCGAAAGAGTGAAGTAGTACAGCCCTGAATGATCCTCGACATTTCTCCGCTCCTCAGAAATCGCGACTACCGCCTGCTCTACACCGGGCAACTCGTTTCTGCCTTTGGCAGCATGATCACGTACGTCGCCGTTCCGGATCAGATCTGGGAACTCACACACTCGAGCTTTGCCGTAGGGATGCTGGGCGCGGTGCAGCTCGTGCCGCTGTTGTTGTTCGCCCTGTGGGGCGGCGCTTACGCCGACAGCATGGATCGGCGCAAGCTGCTGGTGATTTCGGAAGTCTTTCTTGCGCTCGGCTCCGTCATGCTCGCGATCAACGCGCTGCTCCCCAAACCAAGCGTCATTCTGGTTTTTGGGGTAAGCGCCGCGATGTCCGCGCTCAACGGCTTTCATCGGCCCGCGCTTGATGCGCTGACACCGCGCCTGGTGGATCGCGACGACCTTCGCGCAGTCGCGGCGCTCAGCAGCCTGCGCTATTCACTCAGCGCAATTGCCGGCCCTGCTCTGGGCGGATTCCTCATCGGACGCCTGGGAATCAGTTCGACCTACTGGATCGATTTCGTCACGTTTCTCATCTCGATCGCAGCGCTCGCAGCAATCCGGCGGATGCCGCCGCCGGAGGGACAGAAACCTGGCCTGAGCTCAATTCTGGAAGGGCTCCGTTACGCACGAAGCCGTCCCGAGCTCATTGGGACTTATGTCGTGGACATGGTTGCCATGACGTTCGCCATGCCGATGGCGCTGTTCCCGTCGATGGCCGAGAAATGGGGCGGCGCGAAATCCCTGGGCTGGTTATACAGCGCGATGGCGATGGGATTCCTCGCATCCACCCTGATCAGCGGATGGAGCCGCAAAGTGGAACGTCACGGCGTCGCCGTGATCGCGGGAGCGGCGGTGTGGGGCATCGCCATTGTCGGATTGGGTTTTGCCGAAGGACTTTTCGGGGCTTTGCTGTGTCTGGCACTGGCGGGCGCAGGAGACAATGTCAGCGCAATCTTTCGGGGAACAATCTGGAACGAGACGATTCCCGGGGACCTGCGCGGGCGTCTTGCCGGCGTCGAGATGATCAGCTATCTCAGCGGGCCATTGATTGGAAACGTGCGCGCCGGATGGGTTGCGTCGATGAGTTCGAATCGAGTGTCGATTGTCTCGGGTGGTCTGGTCTGCATTGCCGGAATCCTGCTCTGCATTCCGCTGCTTCCTGCGTTCTGGCGCTACCGCAGGAATTAGCGAAGCGCCTCCCGGAAACGGTTGCGGCGGCACTTCGTTTCTCCTGTATGGAAATTAGACACTGATGAGAGCGCGCGGGGGGCCAACCGTACCTTCCTTTTATTTCATCAAGTGTTATGATGACCGCTTCCAATGAACTGGAGGCGATAAGCAGTGCTCTCCGGACGACCGTTGGTCGTCGTCCTGAGAGCTTTTCGTCAACTCTGTAGCAGGCTGGGGAGCAACGAGGACCAGGCACATATCTCTTTTTCAAGCACATGTCGAAAGTTGCAAATCTAAAGAGGTCCGCCGCCAGGGGTCTGCCCAAGGCACCTACCGGAATTCAGGGACTCGACGAGGTAACCGACGGAGGTTTACCCCGAGGTCGCCCCACGCTGATCTGCGGGGGCGCGGGCTGTGGCAAAACACTCATGTCCATTGAGTTCCTGGTTCGAGGGGCAACGGAATACGGCGAGCCTGGTGTGTTGATGGTTTTTGAGGAAACGGCGGACGAACTGGCAAAAAACGTCCGGTCGTTAGGCTTCGATCTCCAGGAACTCATCGAGAAAAAGAAGCTTATCATCGACTTTGTCCGCGTCGAGCGCAATGAGATCGAAGAAACGGGCGATTACGATCTTGAAGGGCTCTTTGTTCGGTTGAACCATGCGATTGACTCCATCGGGGCCAGGCGTGTTGCCCTGGATACGATCGAAACCCTCTTCAGCGGCCTGTCGAATGAGGCCATCCTGCGCGCGGAGCTTCGCCGATTATTTCGATGGCTGAAGGATAAAGGAGTTACAGCGGTTATCACGGGAGAGCGCGGGGAAGGCAGCCTGACGCGGCATGGACTTGAAGAATACGTCTCCGACTGCGTAATCCTGCTCGACCATCGCATCATCGACCAGATTTCAACGCGACGTCTGCGGGTCGTGAAGTACCGCGGCAGCGTTCACGGAACAAACGAATATCCCTTTCTCATCGACGAAAACGGCATCAACATCCTGCCCATCACGTCTATGGGACTGCAGCACGAAGTCTCCAACGAGCGTGTGCCAACGGGTGTTCCCCGTCTCGATGCGATGCTCGGAGGTAAAGGATATTACCGAGGTAGTACCGTTCTGATCTCGGGAACGGCCGGCTCCGGCAAGACCAGCCTCGCGGCTCACTTTATCGATGCCGCGTGTGAGCGCGGCGAACGCTGTTTGTACTTTGCCTACGAAGAATCACCGAATCAGATCAGCCGAAATATGCGGTCGATTGGCATTGACCTGGACCGATGGGTCAAGAAGGGCCTCCTGCGATTTCACGCCACGCGATCCACACTCTATGGTCTGGAAATGCACCTGGTGACGGCCTACAAACTGATAAGGGAGTTTAAGCCGGACTTCGTTGTTCTGGATCCGATTGGAAATTTGACGTTAGCCGGAAGTGAATCCGACACGACCTCCATGCTGACCCGGCTGATGGATTTCCTGAAAACTCACAAAATCACGGCTCTATGGACAAACCTTACTTCCGGAGATGAACAGGAGAAGACCGACGTCGGAATTTCCTCGCTTGTGGACACCTGGTTGCTACTACGCGGTATAGAGCTGGACGGTGAGAGAAATCGAGCCCTGTATGTCCTGAAATCGCGAGGGATGGCTCACTCCAACCAGATCCGGGAATTTCTCCTCACCGATCACGGTATCGAACTTACGGACATTTACCTGGGGCCAGAAGGTGTTCTCACCGGCTCGGCCCGTCAGGCACAGGAAGCGAAAGAAAGTGCTGAAGCCTTGGCGCGCGAGCAGGAAATTGCAGCCAGACGCCGCGAACTGGAACGAAAGCGCCGGGCGCTTGAAGCGCGCATCACCGCCATGCGCAAAGAATTTGAGGCGGACGAGGAAGAAGCCAAACGAATCATCGTGGAATCCCAGAAGCGGGAGGACGTCTTTTCCCACGACAAACAGAAAATGGCGGCAAACCGCCATGCCGACACCAAACCAACATCCGGCAAATTGCGCGACAGGTAGGCCGTCAATGGAGTTTGCGATGAACACAGAGACCGAAAAGGAAATCAATTCTGAAAAGTGGGAACTCCGTCTTTACACTGCGGGGCAAACCCCAAAGTCTCTTACGGCGTTCGCCAATCTCAAACGTTTGTGCGAGGAACATCTGAAAGGGCGATATAGCATCGAGGTGATCGATCTTACACGGAACCCCCAGCTAGCGGCCGGAGATCAGATCGTCGCAATTCCCACGCTGGTACGAAAACTACCGGAGCCTCTCCGCCGAATTGTCGGAGATCTCCGCGACACCGAGCGCACTCTGGTGGGGTTGCAGCTTCGCCCCGCAAAGTTGGACCGATGAAGCGGCGGTTAAAAAAGGTTGAGGCCACTGCGGCATTCCAATCCGCACTTGAGAGGGAGGGCCACGGTAAGGAACCCTATGTGCTACAGCTGTACATCACGGGAATGACCGCGCGTTCGACAGAAGCCTTCTCGAGTATCAAAGCCATCTGCGAGAAGCATCTTCAGGGACGTTATGACCTCGAGGTGATCGATATTTATCAGCATCCTAGTCTCGCGAGGGAGGAGCAAATCATCGCCGCGCCCACGCTTGTCAAAAAGCTGCCTGCGCCTCTTCGGCGACTCGTGGGTAACCTGTCTCAGGAAGACCGAGTGCTTAAAGGTCTCGGCCTGAACCAAAATACGCAGAGCCTGTAAATGCCGGCTTAAACCGGGGAGCCAATGCAATGAGCACATCTCGGATTCCGTCGAGGCACGTGATGACGGTGGGGGAACTTCAGGCTGAGAATGCCGAGCTAAAACGCCGACTTGTCGAACTTGAGGAAACGGTCCGGGCGATTCAGGACGGCACCGTTGATGCATTTGTAGTCGGCCAGGGCGACAACCCGCGTATCTACACGCTCGAGGGTGCGGATCGTCCCTACCGATTATTCGTCGAGGGAATGCAGCAGGGCGCGGCAACCCTCTCCGGCGACGGCACAATTGCGTATTGTAATGAGCAACTGGCAGACCTGCTGAAAGTACAGCAGTCCAGGGCAGTTGGCCTTAACCTGCGCGACTTCATCTCCAGCGAAAGCCTTTCGGAATACGACACCCTGCTGCACAAGTGTCAGACCGGCTCGGCAAAAGGCGAAGTGTTTTTCAGGCGCTCCGATGAAAGCGTTGTGCCTGTCTTCCTGGCTTTCAACGCTCTTCCGCTGGACTCCGGCGCTGCAATAGGTTTGCTCATCACCGACCTCACCACGGAAAAGTACTACCAGGAGCTTTCCGCCGCCCATGAAGCGCTGCGCAAGAGCGAGGACGCATTATCAAGGAAAGAACAGCAACTGCTCCACGTCACCGATAACACTTCTGTCATCATCGCTCAATGCAGCCGCGACCTGAAATACGTCTTTGCCAACAGGGCGTGCTGCGAATTCCTGGGAAGGCCTGCCGAGGAAATTGTCGGCAAGCCGCTCGTGGACGTGATGGGGCAGAGGGCTTTCGAGGCGATTCACCCCTATATTGAGAAAGTACTCCAGGGCGAACGGGTTGAATATGAAGCCGAAGTTCCCTATGCCCGAATTGGAGTGCGGCACATGCGCGTCGGCTATGTGCCGGACTTCGATGTGGCAGGAAATGTCTGCGGGTGGATTGCGTCCATTACCGACATCACGGACCGCAAGCGGACGGAGGAGGCGTTGCGGGACAGCGAAGCCCGCCTTACAACATTTCTCGAGCAACTTCCGATCGGCGTTGGCGCCGTTGACCTCGAGGGCCGATGGACGATTCGCAATGCTGTGATGAGGGATTTCGCCAGTGCGACGCTGCCGTCTCACGACGTTTCGAGCGTTGGGCGTTGGAACGCTTTCGATTCCGAGGGTAAGCCGATTCCTTCGCAGGACTGGCCCGGCGTAAGAGCCCTTCGAGGTGAAACCGTAAGCCCTGGAATTGAAATGACCTACACCAGCGACGCGGGAACTCAGATCTGGACCCGCGTGAGTGCAGCGCCCTTATATAACCAGGCAGGGCAGATGATTGGCGCGCTCAGGGTGGTTCAGGATATCGATGCAGTCAAGCGGGCCGAACTCGCCGTGCGCGAAGCCGCTGACCGTTTCCGCTCCCTGGTTTCGGTCATTACCGATGTCCCATGGACCGCAGACCCTGAAGGCGGGTTCACGGCGGCCCAGCCGGCCTGGGCGTGGTACACGGGCCAGACGTGGGAAGAGTATCGCGGCTTTGGGTGGATCGAAGCGTTGCATCCCGACGACCGCGACGATCTCCGGAAGAGCTGGCTGCAGGCTTGTAAGACGAAAAGCGCTTACGTCTCCGCGCACGGACGCCTCTGGCATGAACCCACGCGACAGTATCGTTTCTTCGAGGCTCAGGCCACGCCGGTTTTCAATCAGGATGGGACGGTGCGGGAGTGGGTTGGCGCCTACACCGACATCAATGCGCGCCGTCAACTGGAGCAACAGCTCGAGGAGCGAGCCGCAGAACTCGCCCGAGCGCTCGAGGAACGGAAGAGACTGGACGAGGAAAGAGAACAGCTACTTGAAAGCGAACGCTATGCTCGAACCGAAGCCGAACGATCCACGCGTCTGAAAGAGGAATTCCTTTCCACCGTTTCGCATGAACTGCGTACGCCGCTGAATGCGATCCTGGGGTGGACGCAGCTGATGCAGGCATCCTCCGATGCAGAAACATGGAAGCAGGGACTGGACGCCATTGAGAGAGGCGCGCGCGGGCAGGCGCTGCTCATCGATGAGTTGCTCGATGTCAGCCGGATCGTTTCCGGAAAGCTGCGGCTTGACGTTGAAGTGCTTGAAGTGAGCCCGCTGGTCGAAGCTGCGGTTGAGACAATTCGGCCTGCGGCAGAGGCGAAGTCCATCCAGGTAGTCAGAAACCTCTCGGCGGACACCGGTCCGATCAAGGGAGATCCAGCGCGGATACAACAGACGGTTTGGAACCTGCTGTCGAATGCAATCAAGTTCACCCCGCGTGGCGGCACGGTCTGGATTCACGTCGTCCGTGTCGAGAGTTCTGTCGAGATCACTGTAAAAGATACAGGTACGGGAATCCCCGAGAAATTCCTTCCATTTGTATTCGACAGATTCCGGCAAGCAGACAACTCCACGACCCGATCTCATGGAGGGCTCGGTCTCGGGCTGGCGATTGTCAAACATCTGGTGGAACTGCATGGGGGGACTGTAAGCGTCGAAAGCGACGGCGAAGGAAAGGGAGCAGCGTTCACTGTCCGGTTGCCCATCGCTGCCTCGACTTCACGTCAGACTGTTATTCCGGAAGCAAGCCCGAAGCGGCTGACTAACGTGAAAGTCCTCGTGGTCGACGACGACAACAACTCTTCTGAGATCGTCCGTCGTATCCTCGTGGGTCGGGAAGCGCTCGTTACGGTGGTTTCTTCTGCGGACGAAGCCCTGGCGATAATGGACCAGGTTGGACCCGACGTCCTCGTCAGCGATATCGGTATGCCCGGCAAGGACGGTCTGACTCTGATCCGTGAGATCCGCGGGAGTGAATCGAGCATGCGCAAGAGGCGACTGCCGGCTGTAGCGTTAACCGCCTTTGCACGCCCGGAAGACCGCATTCGTGTTCTGCAGGCAGGCTATAACACGCATGTAGCCAAACCGGTGGATCCCCGGGAGCTGATTGCCGTTGTTAGTTCGCTGACCGGCAAGGACGGCTAGGGCACAATCTTGCTCCGGCACGGGCTACTGGACTTCCGCTGAAAACCCGGTCCGATTTTAAATTTTGCAATTTCGGATTCGGGTATCAGGTTACCAGCCAGAGGTTTTCGGCAAAGGGCCACTCCGCATCGATCCACTGCGCTGCCGGCACAAAGCCGGCTTCCAGGGCAAACTCTTCGAGCCCCTCCAGGGTGAACTTCTGTGACGCCTCGGTCCAGATGGATTCGCCGGCTTCGAACACGGCATCACAATTTGATCCGGCCACACGGACATACTGATCTTCCCGCGAAACAAGATGCATCTCGATTCTGTTCTTGTCGCTGCGCCATCGGGCTTCGTGCCGAAACGTTCGCAGCCTGAAGTCCGCATCAAGTTCCCTGTTGATCCGGGAGAGAAGGTTCAAATTAAACGCCGCAGTTACGCCCGCGGGATCATCGTATGCCTCCAGCAGCTGAGGCGCAGGCTTAACAAGATCCGTCCCCAGCAGGAACGAGTCTCCCGGACGCAGGCTTTGACGAACCCGTTTCAGGAACACGCGGATCTCCTCGTCTGAAAAGTTCCCGATGCTGCTCCCAAGAAACAGGAGAAGAAGGTTTCCACTGTCCGGCCGGCGCGCTTGCACTTTGGCAAGACCCTCGAGATAGGAGGCCTGCAGCGCGTGACATTCGACGCCGCGAACGCTGCTGAGGTTATGGCTGCAGTCCTGAAGGGACCTCTTCGAAACATCGATCGCAAAATACGTCACATCGTCTTGAACTGACGTGAGAACCTCCAGAATACGTCGCGCCTTCTGGCCGCTGCCGCTGCCAAGCTCTGCCACAACCGGCACTGGAGCGAGGTTCCATGCAATCTCATTGGCGCTGGATTCGAGCAGGCGATACTCGGCGCGTGTCAGACCGTATTCGGGAAGCAGGGTAATCGCTTCAAACAGCGCACTCCCCACTTCGTCGTACAGGTATTTCGCCGGGATAACCTTGGAGCTCGACTGCAGACCGCTGTAAACGTCTCGCGCAAACTCTGTAGCGTGGGTACTGGTCTGGACCGCGGACGATGATGTATTCCAGGGATGATTGATTGCCATTTTTAGTTCTCCACCAGCCGGAACGTTGTATAGGCACAACAGTAGTGATCACGAAACCAGTTTCGAAAGCTCCGTCTCAGGAAGACATGATCCGTCGCGCAGGAGGCTCCCTTAACGACGTGATGATCGCCATCGAAAAAGTTGGCCGAATATCCCGGGTACAGGGGATCCGCTTCAAACCCAGGAAATGGCGCGAATGCGGTGGAAGTCCACTCCCAGCCATTGCCGACCAGTTGCGAGACTCCAAACGCGCTGTCCCCGGCCGGATTCGAATTGACCGGGACAAGGTCGAAGTAACGGTAGTCGAAATTGCCGTGTTCGAAACGTGGATAGTCGTTTCCCCAAGGAAACTCTCGTTCAACTCCTTCCGGGGAGCCGAACGCCGCGCGGTGAAACTGCGCCTCTGTAGGTAGGGACTTTTTTGTCCAGGCGGCGTATTCCTGAGCTTGCACGTAACTGACATACACCGGAAGATCCGATGGCAAGGGCACCTCGCCGTGATAACCGCGGTAACGCCACTTTCCATTTCGCCCGATCCAATACTGCGGAACCGAGCCTCCGTCGTTCACGAACGCCAGGTATTGGGCGTTCGTTACCTTGTACTTGCTGATCGCAAATTCGTTGACCTGCTGTTTGTTCAGATCGAATTCGTTGTCCCATCCGAACGCCGATTCACGAGCCATCCCGAGTGTCGCCACACCGGCAGGGATGCGGAGGAATTGTTCCGGCGGAGATGAGCCATCCGACTCAATCCCTCGCATTCGGGTGAGACGCCTTGAGTACGGAAGATTATGTATCAGATAGATCAGCGTCTCGGCATGCATGAGCCGATGCTCAAGGATCATCCTCAATGGAGTTTCTGGTATCTGACGCATTAGCCGATCGAGATTGTTTCGAACCTGCGTGACATACCGGCGAATTACAAAGGGATTGGGCCAGTCTGAGGCCTTGTCTTTGGGAAGCTCGCCCTGAGGTGGATCAATCCCGAATGCAAAAAGGGAATCCAGTTCCTCAGACAAAGGACCGAGGCCAAGGACGCCTCTTCCTACGATGTTCCAGTCAAAAGCATCAAGATGGCCAAGGTAAAAAACGAGACGATGCCGCTCGGGAATAGAGCGGTCATACAACGCTTCGGGAAGGACCTGTGCCATGAGCCGGTCCGTGATGCCTCGAGCGCGAGCGATCTCATCTTGAATCGATGCACGCAGAACCAGCGACATCGGTTTTGTAGCTCCCTTCGGAAAATTCCCCCTCCCGTTTCAGGAGGGGGTTGGGGGAGACGTTGAAATTACTGAATCGTCGTGCGAACGGATGTGCCGATTGCTTCACCGGACACAATCAATTCAACCCGGCGGTTCTGCTGACGGCCAGCGGCGCTATCGTTCGACGCCACAGGCTGAGCCTCTCCGAAGCCTCTTACCCGGATTGAGGCAGATGGAATTCCCTGCTGAGTCAGATAAGTTTTTACCGACTCCGCACGGCGCTCTGATAACGATTGATTAAAGTCGTCTGTACCCACGCTATCAGTATGCCCCTCGACCTCAAGACTCAGTCCAGGGTGCGCGAGGACAATCCCTGAAACCTTTGCCAGCTTCTCGCGGGCTCCAGGCTTCAACGTCGCTTGTCCAGTGTCAAAGAGAACGTCGGACATGTTGACGATCAAGCCACGAACGCTATCACGCGTTTCGAGAATCAGACTCAGCTGTTTCATGAGGTCCGCTCTCAAAGCAGCCTTCTCCTGCTCGGCTCGTGCAGCGGCGTCCTTTGCCTCCTGCTGAGCCAGTCTCGCCTGCTCGCTGGATCGATTTGCCTCGGCACGAGCGCGATCGGCTTCAAGACGTGCGACCTCAGCTTTTTCTTTTGCAACACGCTCTTCGGCTTCCGCTCTTGCCCGGCGTTCGATCTCGAGCCGTTGCGCCGCATCGGATTCTGCCCGGAGTCGTGCCTGTTGCTCAGCCTGGGCCTTTGCTGCAGCCTCACGATTTGCTGCAGCTTGCCGTTCTGCGGCGAGGCGAGCGTCTTCCTGCCGTTTCAGTGAAATCAGCCGCGCGTCTTCAGCGGCCTGAACCGCGTCTCTCGCAGCAGTGGAAATCTTCTTCTTACTTTCACTTTTCGCCTGTAGGCCTTCCGCCTCATTAAGCAGCATCTTCGCTTTCTGCCAGCTGTCCGGTGCGCTGGCTTCTGCACCTGCCCACGATGCGATTCGAACCGCGTTGCGCGCTTGTGCCAGATCTAATGGCGTCTTCGAATCCACCGAGTACGGTTTCAGGTCTGCCGGTATCGCATTGATGACGTACTGGCCACGCTTCAGCAGATCAAACTTCGCATCGATGATTTGTACGTCTCCTTCGGTATCTTTCCGGATGACGTTTTCGAGCACCACAGCATCGCTCGGTTGTGTCACGGCGAAATACGGCTCGGCAGTGACAATCATTCCGAACGATTGAAGTTCGGTCGTAACGTGAAGCTTACCTTCATCGCCGCCGCCGATAATGACTTCGCCCATATTCGTTGCCCGTCCCTCCGGAGTAATTGCCCACAGGACATAAGTCAGGTACTCGGGGCCGTAGATGCTCGCAGGTTTGAAGTTTTCGAATTCTGCGTTGATGTCGATGAAGCCTTTCTTGCTTTCGACGTAAGCATCACCTTTGGCGTCCGGTAGAAGCGCCGTACCTTTGAAATCTACTTTTGTGGGCCCGCCACGGACCCTATAGTTGACGGCTTTGATGTCACGCTCGACGACATTGATGGTCACGTGATACAGGGGATTGTCGCCGTCGCGTTGTACCTGGACTTGTGTCGGGTTGGTTACCTGACCGAAGACTGCAGGTGCCGACATCAATAGCCAGGCTGCAGTTAGACCAAATCCAAGAATTGACTTCATGTGAATTCTCCTACTGAAATTTCTTTTCAGACATTAAAAATGCACGCCCCCTACCAGAGGCTTGCTTTCCCTGTCGGATCAGTTATTTCGATCGGAGAATTTCCAGTGACGGTGCTCAGGCCGCAGGGATCACCGTGTATGGATTCCAAACAGGCCTGACAAGAGCCCAGAACTTATGCAGTGTGGTCGATGTGACGGCCTCCACCAGTTCGACCGACAAGCGCGCGGTAGATAACCAGGAGCAGGATTGCCCCAAGTATCGAGGCGATGAATCCAGCAGCATCTCCTGCGTTGTACCAACCCACCGCTCGTCCCAGAAATCCAGCGAGTGCAGCTCCTGCAAGACCGATCAGCATCGTTACGATGACGCCACCGGGGTCACGTCCGGGCATGAAAAGTTTCGCGAGTGCCCCGACGACCAACCCTATTACCAGCATCCATAGAAATGCCATAGAGAGCCTCCTTAGAACAGCGTTGCGAGCGCATTTCGCGCGCCATTAGTGGAAACGGGACCTCTGGGTTAAGTAACGGATGTTAAAGCGAAAGAGCGGCGCGACGGCTTGGCGGGCACCTGAAAACTGTGCGAGATGTATGGATTTGAGTCACACCATGTCGGCGTTCGAGGTCACACTGTCGAAGCGACGAAGAATTCCCGCAGTTTTCGAAAGTCGATGGGCTTGGTGACGTGATGATTGAAGCCCGCTTCGCGACACTGGCGGATATCTTCTTCCTGGCCCCATCCTGTCTGCGCAATCAACAGGACATTCTTCCCCCAGGCCTGGTTCCGTAGTCTCTGCGCGACCTGATAACCATTGAGTTGGGGCATTCCGATATCCAGCAAAACAGCGTGTGGCTTGAACTGTTCGACGAGTTCGAGGGCATCCACGCCACTGTAAACGGTCTTCACATCATGCCCGTCGAGTTGAAGAATCAGCGCGACAGCATCCGCGGAGTCCTGATTGTCGTCAACAATCAGGATGCGCCTGACAGTTTCGGAACCTGATGCAGCGGAGTTTTCAGGCTCCTGAGAGCGGCCCGGCCCTTCGGCAAGCGGCAGACGCACCACAAACTCACTGCCGCGATTGACTCCTTCACTGTGAACGCTGACGGTACCGCCATGCATCTCCACCAGTTGCCAGACAAGTGTCAGGCCGATCCCCAGACCACCCTGAGCCTTTGCCAGCGACGAGTCGAGTTGGTAAAAGGGTTCATGGATGTGAGGCAGGTGCTCGGCCAAGATTCCGATACCGGTATCTGCCACGGTGATGGACACCGACTGTGCGTCCGCTTCGATGGTCAGGTTTATATTGCCGCCACGCTTTGAAAACTTCGCACCATTGTTGAGCAGGTTGGTAAAAACCTGAGAGAGCCTGACCACATCTCCATCAACCCAGATGGGCTCCTGCGGCATCGACACAACCACCTGCTGGCCGGATTGTTCGATGACAGGCCGCGAGGTTTCCAGCGCTGCGCTGATGATCGTTGCGATATCCACGCGCTCCGTACGCAATTCCACTTTGTTTCTGGAAATTCGGCTGAGGTCGAGAAGATCTTCGACCAGACGGGAGAGGTGGGCGGACTGGCGATCGATAATGCTCTGCGCCATTAGAACATCCGGGTCGTCGATTGCCTTTCGTTGGAGGATTTTTGCCGCCGTCGCAATGGGCGCGAGAGGATTTCTCAACTCGTGAGCCAGGGTCGCCAGGAACTGATCCTTGCGCCGGTCCGCTTCCTGGAGGCGTGAGGCCAGCGATGCGAGATCCGCCGTACGCGCGGCCACGCGCTCCTCGAGCTGTGTGTTCATGCTTTCGAGCTCACGAGTCTTCCGGAAGAGGTCAACGAAGACAGAGACTTTGGCGCGGAGAATCTCGGGAACAACGGGGACCGGGACATAGTCCACGGCGCCGACTTCGTAACCTTTAACCCGGTCTACGTCCGCCAGGTGGATGGCCGAGATCAGGATGATTGCAGTCTTCTGGTAGCGCGGATGCTGACGAATCATTGAAGCGAGTTCGAATCCATCAACATCGGGCATGCAGACATCCATGAGGACGACGGCCACTTCGTGTTTGAGGAGAAGATTCAGTGCTTCCTGGCCGGAAGTGGCTCGAATGAGATTCTCGCCGAGAGAGCCGAGGATGGTTTCGTAACTCAGAAGTTTAGACGGCTGATCGTCGACCATCAGGATGTTCGTCTTTGCAATCATATGGTTCCTTGTTCCCTCTAACGGTGCAACCACGTCCGCAGCGTAGACAAGAGCTGCTCGGTATTCACGGGTTTGGCCAGATAGTCTGACGCCCCCGCTTCAAGGCACTTGTCGCGATCGCCCTTCATTGCCTTTGCAGTGAGCGCAATGATGGGAAGGCGCCGGAACGCGTGGCGGGCGCGTATTTCGTGTATCGCCGCGTAGCCATCCATGCCAGGCATCATGATGTCCATCAGGACGATGGAAACATTGTCGGTCGCATCCAGCGTGTCAATTGCTTCCTGTCCTGTATTCGCCGTGAGCACCTTCATCCCGCGCCGCTCCAGGACACTGCTCAACGCAAAGATGTTGCGCACGTCGTCATCTACCACGAGAACTTGCCTGTTCACAAGGTTCTCATCGGATGCGCGAAGCCGTTCCAGCAGCTTCTGCTTTTCCGCAGGAAGTTTGCCCACAACACGATGCAGGAAGATCGAGGTTTCATCCAGCAGCCGCTCGGGCGATTCCACACCCTTCACGACCACGCTTCGCGCGATGGCGTGAAGGCGCGTGTATTCATCGGGCGAGAGTTCCTTGCCTGTGAACACGACGACAGGAACATCTCTGAGACTTTCATCGTCGCGAATTCTTTCCAGAACTTCGAAACCCGACATGTCAGGAAGACGGAGGTCTAAAACCACACAGTCATGGGACGAGTCTCGAAGTTTGGACAAGGCCTCTTCGCCCGACGACGCGTTGACGATTTCAATATCGTCGTGACCCAGCAGAGTTGTAATGCTGAGGCGTTCTGCGTCGTTGTCTTCGACGACGAGCAATCGCCGTTTCTGCGGCTGCGCATATCCCTTGATTCGCGTCAGCGCAGCATTCAGTCCTTCGGCCGTGGACGGTTTGTTGACGAAGCTGAACGCACCACAGGCCAGTCCATGCTGACGGTCCTCATCCAGCGTGACGATCTGCACCGGGATGTGCCGGGTGAGCGGGTCCTGCTTCAAATGACTGAGAACGGTCCATCCCAGCATGTCCGGCAGGAAGATATCCAGCGAAATGGCAGACGGATAGTACTTGCGGGTCAGTTCCAGAGCTTCCGCTCCTCGCGTCGCCACAAGGACCTTGAATCCGTGATCGTGCGCCAGATCAACCATGGTTCGGAGATAATGCGGGTCATCTTCCGCGATCAGGAGAATCGGATCGTCGGATTCAAGATTGTCGCGATCGTCCTCCGGCCTTTCGAGAATGGGGTCGGAAACGGCCAGGAGATTTCGATATTGCCGGACCGCAGTCGATTCCTCCTGGGTCTTTCGCGCCACGGTAGCCGCCTCGACAAACTTGTGAGGCAGATACAGCGTGAAAGCGCTGCCTACACCCGGGACACTGCGTAACTGGATTTCACCACCCAGCAGATTCGCCAGCTCGCGGCTGATCGCAAGGCCAAGGCCCGTGCCGCCGTACTTCCGGCTGGTGCTTGCATCGGCCTGTTGGAACGCTTCGAAAATAATCTTCTGCTTCTCCAAGTGAATACCAACGCCCGTGTCAGAAACTTCGAAGGCGATCACCGACGACGAGGCCTTCAAGATGGGATGTTCTGTATTCAGGCCAGCCGGGGCGGCAGACACATGCAGCCGCACACCGCCGTGCTCGGTGAATTTGAAAGCGTTGGAAAGCAGGTTCTTGAGAATCTGCTGCAGACGTTTGGAATCCGTGACAATCGTTCGGTCGAGATTCGAATCCGAACTGACTTCAAACGTCAGTTTTCGGTTCTCCGCTTCGTGCCGGAATGAGCGAGCAACTTTTTCGAGCAGATTGACGAAGAGAATTTCCTCCACTTCAACACTCACCGTACCGGACTCAATCTTCGACAGGTCCAGAATGTCGCTGATGAGGTTGAGCAGGTCCGATCCGGCGGCGTGCACGGTTCGGGCGAACTCCACCTGCTTGGGGGTCAGGTTTCCTTCGGGGTTCTCGCTCAGCTGCTGTCCGAGAATGAGAATGCTGTTCAACGGCGTCCGGAGTTCGTGAGACATGTTGGCCAGGAACTCCGACTTGTACTTTGACGTCAGCGCGAGTTCCGCTGCCTTTTCTTCGAGAGCGCCACGCGCCTGTTCGATTTCCTGATTCTTGCGCTCCACTTCGACATTTCGTTCTGCGAGCTGCTGTGCCTTTTGCGCGAGCTGCTCGTTGGTCTGCTGCAGTTCTTTCTGTTGGGTTTGAAGTTCAACAGCGAGCTGCTGCGACTGTTTGAGCAACCCTTCGGTCTTCATCGTTGCTTCCACGCTGTTGAAGACGATGCCGACGCTCACGGTCAACTGCTCGAGAAAACTCAGGTGTGCAGGCTGGAAATCGCCTAACGACCCCAATCCGATAACAGCTTTCACCTGATCTTCAAAGAGCACGGGGATCACGACAAGGCTTCTCGGAACAGCATCGAACAAACCGGAATCCACCGGGATGGTATCGTGGGGCACCTGGGAGATCAGGATCCGTCGCTTATCCGCGGCGCACTGCCCGATGAACGTCTGGCCCAGATGCAACTGGCTGGGATAGCCAAAAGAGAAGGAATCCGCATAGTTGGCAAGAATGTTCAATCTCGGCGTTCCCTCCCACTGCATCTGGTAGATCACGCCCTGATGCGCATTGACGAGCGGTGCGAGTTCATTGAGCAGGAGCTTGCCGACGCTTTCCAAGTCGCGCTGGCCCTGCAACATACCCGTGAAGCGCGCGAGATTCGTCTTCAGCCAGTCCTGTTCTGTGTTTCGATCAGTCGTGAGGCGGAGGTTATCAATCATCGTATTGATGTTGTCTTTCAGCTCCGCGACTTCACCACGCGCTTCCACTTGAATCGATCGCGTGAGATCACCTTTGGTCACGGCAGTGGCAACTTCAGCAATCGCGCGCACCTGGTTAGTCAGATTCGCTGCGAGCAGATTGACGTTGCCGGTGAGGTCCTTCCACGTGCCGGCAGCTCCCGGAACGTTTGCCTGGCCTCCGAGCCGACCTTCGACACCGACTTCGCGAGCCACTGTTGTCACCTGTTCGGCGAACGTGGCAAGCGTGCTCATCATGCTGTTGATCGTGTCCGCAAGAGCCGCCACTTCACCTTTTGCGTTGACGGTCATCTTCTGTTTGAGTTCGCCCTCTGCCACCGCGGTCACAACTTTGACGATTCCGCGAACCTGCTCGGTGAGGTTCGCGGCCATGACGTTTACGCTCTCCGTGAGATCTTTCCAGGTGCCGGCAACGCCGGGAACCTGAGCCTGACCACCCAGCCTGCCTTCTGTACCGACTTCGCGAGCCATTCGCGTAACTTCCGAAGCGAATGCATTGAGCTGGTCCACCATCGTATTGATCGTATTCTTCAGCTCGAGGACTTCACCCTTCACATCGACCGTAATCTTTCGGGAGAGATCACCGCGAGCGACCGCGGTCGTAACTTCCGCGATATTTCGAACCTGGGTAGTAAGGTTTGCCGCCAGCAGGTTCACATTGTCGGTCAGGTCCTTGAACGTTCCGGCAACCCCTGGCACGACGGCCTGCCCGCCAAGCCGTCCGTCGGTTCCGACCTCACGAGCGACGCGTGTCACTTCGGCCGCGAACGAACGCAGCTGTTCGACCATCGTATTGAGCGTTTCCTTCAGTAACTGGATCTCGCCACGAACATCGACGGTGATCTTCTTCGACAGGTCTCCGCCGGCGATTGCGGCGGCCACCTCAGCGATGTTTCGAACCTGTGCGGTGAGGTTGCTCGCCATGAAGTTCACGCTGTCGGTCAAATCCTTCCACGTACCGGCAACACCGGGCACGACTGCCTGACCGCCAAGTTTTCCTTCGGTGCCGACCTCGCGCGCTACGCGCGTGACCTCTGAAGCGAAAGCGTTCAGCTGGTCCACCATGGTGTTGATGGTGTTTTTGAGCTCGAGGATTTCTCCTTTAACGTCAACAGTGATCTTTCGGGAGAGATCGCCACGCGCTACAGCCGTCGTCACCTCCGCAATGTTTCGAACCTGGCCGGTGAGGTTGCTCGCCATGAAATTAACGTTGTCGGTCAGGTCCTTCCATGTTCCCGCCACACCGGGAACTTTCGCCTGCCCGCCAAGGTTTCCTTCGGTACCAACTTCTCTTGCGACTCGGGTCACTTCCGCGGCGAATGCATTCAGCTGATCCACCATGGTGTTCAGCGTCTCCTTCAACTGGAGGATTTCGCCACGCACATCGACGGTGATCTTGCGAGACAAGTCGCCGCTCGCAATCGCTGTCGCGACCTCGGCAATGTTGCGCACCTGGGCGGTGAGGTTTCCGGCCATAGAGTTCACGCTGTCAGTAAGGTCTTTCCATGTACCGGCAACGCCCGATACCTGCGCCTGGCCGCCGAGTTTTCCTTCGGTTCCCACTTCGCGCGCAACGCGCGTCACTTCGGCCGCGAATGCGTTGAGCTGGTCCACCATCGTGTTGATGGTGTCCTTCAACTCGAGGATCTCGCCCTTGACGTCCACCGCAATCTTTCGAGACAAATCACCTCGCGCAACAGCTGTCGCAACTTCGGCGATGTTGCGAACCTGCGCCGTGAGATTGCCTGCCATCGAATTCACGCTGTCTGTCAGGTCTTTCCACGTGCCGGCAACGCCCGAGACCTGCGCCTGACCGCCGAGTTTTCCTTCGGTTCCCACTTCGCGCGCAACGCGCGTCACTTCCGACGCGAAGGCGTTTAACTGGTCCACCATGGTGTTGATCGTCTTCTTCAATTGAAGAATCTCGCCGCTGACGTCCACCGTGATCTTCTTGGACAGATCGCCCGTTGCAATTGCGGTCGCGACTTCGGCGATATTTCGAACCTGTGTGGTCAGGTTATTCGCCATCGAATTCACGCTGTCGGTAAGGTCCTTCCAGGTACCTGCAACGCCAGGGACGACGGCCTGGCCGCCAAGCCGTCCTTCCGTTCCGACTTCGCGGGCAACTCGGGTCACTTCCGAGGCGAATCCATTCAGCTGATCGACCATCGTATTGATGGTTTCTTTCAACAGAAGGATTTCGCCGCTGACGGTAACGGTGATCTTCTTTGAAAGGTCGCCCTTCGCGATTGCCGTCGCCACCTCCGCGATATTGCGGACCTGCGCCGTGAGGTTGTTCGCCATGAAATTGACGTTATCGGTGAGGTCCTTCCACGTGCCGGCGACTCCCGAGACTTTGGCCTGGCCGCCGAGCTTCCCTTCGGTTCCAACCTCGCGAGCCACGCGGGTCACTTCTGCTGCAAAAGCATTCAGCTGATCCACCATGGTGTTGATGGTGTTCTTCAGCTCGAGGATTTCGCCCTTAACGTCTACGGTGATTTTTCGAGATAGATCTCCGCGCGCAACGGCGGTGGTAACGTTCGCGATATTTCGAACCTGGTCCGTAAGGTTGCCGCACATGGCGTTGACGGAATCCGTGAGGTCTTTCCATGTGCCGGCCACGCCGGGCACGATGGCCTGGCCGCCGAGTTTTCCATCGGTACCCACCTCGCGCGCCACACGCGTCACTTCGCTGGCGAACGATCGCAGCTGGTCAACCATGGTGTTGATGGCTTCTTTGAGCTGCAGGATCTCGCCTCGAACGTCTACGGTGATTTTTCGGGAGAGGTCGCCGTTGGCAACAGCGATGGTCACATTGGAGATGTTGCGGACCTGGGCTGTGAGGTTGTTCGCCATGGAGTTGACGCTATCGGTCAAATCTCTCCAGACGCCGCTGACTTCAGGTACGTGTGCCTGGCCGCCCAGCTTTCCTTCAGCGCCGACCTCTCGGGCGACGCGCGTCACTTCCGACGTGAAAACATTGAGCTGCTGGATCATCGTGTTGACGATCGTTGCGGATCGCAGAAACTCACCCTGCAGAGGTCGGCCATCGATGTCAAGCCTGACGCTCTCGAGCAGATTGCCCTGAGCTACTGCGGCGATGGCCTCGGTAACTTCCTTGGTAGGCCAGAGCAGATCATCGATCAGCGTGTTGATCGACGCCTCCATACCGCCCCAGGCGCCTCGGCGCTTTTCGAATCTTGCCCGATACCGCGTCTTGCCCTCTTTGCCGACGACGGATCCGACGTGTTCCAACTCCTCTGCGATTTTCTGATTCGCCGTCACGACATCGTTGAAGGCATCGGCAATCTTGCCCTCGATGCCGCTCCAATGGCCAGGCAGGCGCGTGGAGAAGTCTCCCTCCCTCACCGCTTGAAGCGCTGCAAGCAGCTCTCGCAAATCCAGGGAATCCGCTGCGACATTCCGGGGGGCAACTTTCGCAGACGAAGTGGTGGTTGTCTTACCGTTCATACTGGCTCCGGGTGGTAGAAGTTTTCAATGGGCGAATCTTGGAGTTTATTGGGAATGAGGAATAAACCGTACGCAAAATAACGGCCCGCTACACCCCATTGCACAAGCGTTTCCCAATGTCTCAGATTGAACCATTGATGTCTCACTTTCAGACAGGCGGTTCGGGGGCTTGTGGGCGCGGGATCGCCAGATCCCAAGGGTTTTCGCAGAAAAACCACAGACTCAACGGCTCCATTCTTTGGTCTTCAGGTTGCCCATGTATGCACTTCCCGCACCGTTCTGGCGCGTAGCGACAAAGGGGTGTTTTATGGCAGTTGCCACTGCAGCATTCGGCATTTTTTCGGATCGGATTTCCACAGAGAACGCAATCGAGACTCTAAGAGCGGCAGGGTTCCGCAACACCGATATCCTCGCCTTGTTCCCGGATGAGATTCCGACGCAGAAGTTCTCTCGCCGGAAGCGACGGAATGCCTTCCGACACGCGGCCGCCGGTGGCGGCGCCGCGATGGTGATCGGCGGTGTGCTCGAATGGATCGCCGGGGCGAGTATATCGACGATCGGGGGGCTCGGAGCCATGGTTTCCATGGGTGCAGGCGGCAGTTTTGTCGCGGCCTGGGCTGCAAGACGTGCACCCGACTACGAGTCGCGTTATGAAGGGCGCGTGCGCCGCGGGGACATCCTCATTTCGGTTCTTTGTGACGACCTGCACTGGGCCAAGAAGGCAAGAGAGATCCTTAAGAGAGCTGGTGGAGACGACGTGTCCTCCACGACCAATGTGCCTGTGCAACTCATCAGGCCCTCTCGGACTGCAGCACCGCGGCCGTTGATCGAACGGACTGTCGCATCCCCGCCCTTGCGCCTAGTGAGCAACCGAAACTTAGAAGCCCCGGGAGCAGCCATGGTGGTTCCCCGTGAATCAGCCTCGTCTGAAGTCCACACGAAATCGGTGGCCTCGTAGGTCCGATTTGCCCTGCGCGGGTTACAGGGTCAGTGTTGGCATCAGGCGTGCTAAAAGTCCGCTTGGTCGGGATCGATCTACCAGAGGAGTATTCTCATGAAGACCGGAGAATTTGTTATTCACTTTGGGCTGTATTCGAGCGAGTGCTGTACCAGCGAGATCGAGCTGGAGAAGCTGGACGTCTTTCCGAGTTGTCCCGAGTGTAACGAACGAACCATTTGGGATTGTGTCGAAAGCTGGTCGCTGGTCGAGGCCGCATAAGGACGCACACTTCCCACCTGTTCTGAATCACAACACAACAGACGACGAAAAGATCATCAGTTGTTACCTTCGAGCACGCGAAGCTCAGGCATCTGCGCGGTTTGAAGCACTTGAAGCATTGGTTTCTGAGTTGCACAGGAACTTCCTGCGTGAGCAATTTTAGTTTTCGTATGTAGAAGTTTGAGATCGATTTTAAAAGGAGGCAGCCATGAGTCGAGAAGCTAATCCCTACGATGAGGGAATGGGATCGAGTGAAGGAATGGGCGAAAGAGTGGACGATCTCCGAGAGCGCGCAGCCAATTTAGGCTCAAAGATCAAGGATAAGGCATCGCAATTTGGAACTACGGTGTCGAGCACTGTGGACCGGCAGCGCGAGACCGCCGCCCGAGGGCTCGATCGCGCGGCATCAAGCCTTCATGACGGAGTGGGTTCGGCTGCCAAAGTGGGGCACGGCGTCGCCGACGGAATGGAATCCACGGCTTCCTATCTCCGGAGCCACAGCTTCGGCGATATGGGGAATGATGTGGTTACCTTGTGCAGAAAGCATCCGGTGCAGGCGCTTGTGTCGGCCGCGGTACTTGGTTTTGTTATGGGACGCCTGATTCGACGTTAAGCGGGAGGCGGATCCAATGAGACAGCAAACATACATTGAGAATCCGCCCTCGAACGGACGCCCGCTGGGTGAAATTTTTCGAGACATGGTCGGCCATATAGCCGAGATCGTCCGCGGGGAAATCCGACTCGCGAGTCTCGATTTTCGCCAGGAGATCCTGGACCTGAGGACGGCAGCCATCTGTATTGTGGTTGCCGCCCTGCTGGTCGGATACGGCGTGATTTTCCTTCTGTTGAGTCTCGTTTTCGCTTTATCCACGGTCTGGTCTCCCTGGCTATCGGCGCTGGTTGTTGGTGCAGGTGTTGCAATAATAGGCAGCGTGGTTCTGGGGATTGGAATTGGAAAGCTCAAAAAACCGAAGATGAAACAGGTTCATAGTTCTTAGGAGGGACACCATGGCCCAGGAACCGGCAGAAATAAAGGCACACATCAAGGCGGAAGGCGAAGGCCTCAAGGAGAACTTTGAGGAAATCCAGAATCGCGTGAAGGACGCGCTGGATTGGAAAATCTGGTACAGAAACAATACGGCCCTCGCTCTTGGAGGTGCGGCCGCAGGAGGACTCGTGCTGTCGCTGCTTCTGGGAGGAACGAGATCCTCCCCAGAGCGGGAATACGCGGATCTCGATTTCGACCAGATGGACGTGGACGAAGAAGGATCATTGGCTTCGGGTAGTCGTCGTAGCTTGCGGCCCGAGCCTAAGTCTGCTTCCCGTCTCCACCAGCTCGCGGACAACACAATGTCCGCAGTGCTCGGTCTCGCCGCAGACAAGTTTCAGGACTTCATGGGAAAAGCCCTGCCCGGTTTCCGCGAACATTACGATGCCGCGCAGCAGCGCAAGCGCTTCGGTTAAGCCGGCGCTTCGCGGGTGCGAGGAACTCCTTGAACGCCTCCGGCGCGCATAACCTTGAGGAGTTCGCGCCTGCCTCCTCCCGGGGTGCTGATTTCAGCTCTTGACGCTTTACCAGTTAGGCTTTCCCCCTGCTCTACACTAAACGCATGCGTCGCTTTGCGGAGACTGCGGAATCGATAGCCCAAACCTCCTCACGCCTCAAGAAAGTTCAGATCCTTGCCGACTATCTTCAGGATTTATCCGACGCCGATCTTCGCGCTGCAGCCATCTTCTTCACCGGACGGCCGCTTCCGCTTTCCGATGATCGAACCCTCAATGTCGGTGGCGCCGCACTGGCGCGCACGATTCTTGATCTCGCAGGCGCCTCAGAAGCGGATCTCGGAGACGCCTATCTCCGGCACGGCGACCTTGGCGAGGCCGCGCGTAAACTTCTTCCCGATGTCGCACAATCCAAATTCACTCCATCTGAACTGCTGCGAATATTCGAGACACTTGCCGCAACGCAGGGCACTGGCCCGAAGCAGGTGATCCTGAACGAGATGTTCGCCGGCCTCACGCCCGCCGAAGCGCAGTTCGTCATCAAGGTGATCACCGGAGACCTCAGGATTGGCCTCAAAGAGAGCACCGTGGAGGAAGCCGTCGGCAAGGCCTTCAATCAACCTGCGGACGTCGTGAGAAGGACGAATATGGGTCTGGGAGACATCGGCGAAACCGCCCTCCTCGCCCGCAGCGGGAACATGACGCAAAGCGGATTCCGCCTGTTCCGGCCGTTCAAGTTCATGCTCGCAACCCCGGCGGAGAACGAAGAAGAAATCTACGCAAACTTCGAGGGTTCGTTTTACGCGGAAGATAAATACGACGGCATTCGCGGGCAGCTGCATCTGGACGGGTCTCGCGTGGCTTTGTATTCCAGAACCCTCGACGATGTCTCCGGACAGTTTCCCGAGATTGTCGAGGGGGCTGAAAAGCTGAAAGAGCCGATGATTCTTGATGGGGAAGTTGTCGCCTACCGCGACGGAACGGTTCTCCCCTTTGGACTGCTTCAAAAAAGACTCGGCCGCAAACGGCCGTCGTCTGCGCTGCGCAACGAAATCCCCGTCGCCTTTATGGTGTTTGATCTGTTGTATCTCAGAGACTCGTTGCTGATTGATGAACCGCTTTCCCGACGGAAAGGACTCCTGCTCCAGCATCCCTGGAGTGATCCCCTGGTGCTGGCTCCGTTTCAACTTATCGATAACAGGATTGAGCTCGAGCCGCTATTCGTTGAAGCGGCGCTGCGGCGAAACGAAGGATTGATGCTCAAGGCGGCCGATTCGACTTACGTTCCCGGCAAACGCGGAATGAGCTGGCTGAAATGGAAAAAGGCGCTGGCCACTCTGGATGTTGTTGTCACGGGAGTGGAACTCGGTCATGGGAGGCGCCG